>FWPV01000876.1_pt1 | contig 89502 bp, 63 predicted proteins | sample 2228371 | NCBI WGS metagenome assembly FWPV01 (sample SAMEA103939776, study PRJEB20133) | metagenome
GCCACAAAAAAACAACTTAAACGCTGTTGTTTCTTCCACAAATTTCAATAGTTTTACCATGCAAAGTGTGAATCAGTTTTTTCACACTCTGACGTTAGCGGCAAGCATTGAGCGACATCCATGAACTAAATAGTCAAATGATGAATAAAATAATTTTATGTGTTTTTTTTAGTATCATAGTTGGACTTTTTTTCGGTCATTTCATCACGACAAAATTTCTTGTCGAACCTATTCCAAATGGCTATGTTAGAGTTACTGTTGAAAATAAATCAGGACAAAATGTAAAGACACTGACACTAAAACACGAAAATGGAAGTATTGAAATGAAAAATCTACCCAGCGAAGAAAATGTAAATCTTATTTTTAAAAATGGAGGCGAAAATTCGTATAAAATTTTTGCGAAATTTGACAATGATTCAATTATTTCCTCAAATGGAGAATATGTTGAATCCGGTTATAGACTGACAGAAATAATATTTGAAGACAGAATTAATACTGATAGAAATGGTTACTGAGAATAGAATGCCAGCCGCTAACACGGTGTAAAAAAATAGCGGTTTAAGCTGTGGTAAAATCTGATTTTCCTTTTCTATCTTGTTGCTGTTTAGGAAGTTTTGCAGTTTCAGAATCCACTACTTCTTTTACACCAAACCCTAAACAATCAATAAAACAACATGAAAAATAAATTTTTATTACTAACAACATTGTTGTTCATGTTAATGATAAAAGCCAATGCACAGTATTGCACCAACGATTCCAGGTATACTGAAGCGGCCTTTTTCAATTCCAACCAAATTACTACTGTACCAAATATTCAATATGGTACAGCATTAGACTTTCAAGGAAATACAGATACCTTGTTGTTGGATCTTTATTATCCAAACCTTACCATTGATGTGTCACCTAAGCGACCATTTATCATGTTGTTTCATGGTGGAGGTTTTTCTTCGGGTGATAAACAATTAGGTGACATCAGGGATTTATGCATTCACCTTGCGATGAGGGGTTTTGTTTGTGCTTCTGTAGGCTACAGACTGGGGCACGATTTTTCTGAATACGGTCAGTATAAAGCAAGATACAGGGCCATACAAGATGGGCATGCTGCCATGCGATTTATAGTGAACAATGCAAACGCTGCAAGAATAGATACTGCTTGGTTATTTGTAGGCGGACAAAGTGCGGGTGCTTTACTTGCACTTGGTATGGTATATGCCGACCCACTTGAACTTGACAGTGTTTCTTTGTTGTACAATGCCACTGCTGCCAGTGTGGAGTTAGGAAACCTCTATACTTCCGGAAACAATTTAACAAACACTTACTCCATAAAAGGGATTTTTAACAATTGGGGAGGAGCTGTTGAGCGTGAAATGGATGTGGACGAAATGCTTCCAACGGTAGCTTTTCATGGAGCGCAAGATGCAACAGTTCTTATTGATGCCGACAGTTCCTTTGCTAATTATGCTTTGTTTGGTTCCAGGGCCTTACACCAAAACTTAACTGCAAACAATGTTTGTAGTGAGTTAACGGTGGATACCACAGGCGGACATGGAATTTTCAGAAACGCAAGTAGTGTATTCAGGGCACGAAGAGCAAGCTGCTTTTTTAAAAGTATATTTTGCAACAAATGTTCAAACCTTTACACAACAGATTCCATTCCTTCTAACTGCTCATTAGGTGTTGGTATTGATGAAGCAAAGTTTGGCTCAACCATTAAAGTTTATCCTAATCCCATTCAAAATTCATTTGAAATTGAAGGGGTTGAAGGTCTGCTGGAAATATCCATTTACAACAGTTTAGGACAATTGATGTTTAAGGAGGAGACATTTAATGGCGCAGTTCAGGTGGAGTTAATGCCCGGAATGTATTTGCTTAACATAAAACAGGTAGCAACAAATAAACTGTTTAAAACCAAGCTGATAAAAAATTAACTACTTAAACAATACTTGCATCACATTGATATACGTGGTAGTTATAATTTCAAGAAACGTACCCCTATAAAAAAACACCTCCCCGATTTTACTCAAGAAGGTGTTTTATACTTTATAACGAAGTTTATATTACTGAATAATTACCTCAACCCTGCGGCACCATTTGGCTGTTTGGGCATTGTATACTTCGTTGTTGTTGCAATTAATATTGGTTGAAACCTTATGGCGTATTCTAAACCCATTTACCACTTTAACAATAGAACCACATCTGTTGGCTGCAAGTTCTTTGTTGTGTTTTTCGGTTCCCATCCAGTCGGTATATCCATTAACCTTTACCACAATGGCTTTTTGCGAACTTAAAAAACTACGCAATTCAGCACGTTGGTCTTTGGTTAATCCAAACCTATCAAAAGGAAAATACAAGTTTAATTGTTTATCGCTTACCCTGTGAAAGGCAACGCCACGTGCAACATCTGCAATCATACTATCCTGTATTTGGCGTAACTTAGGTGTTCCGTTGGTATAAACACCATCGTTTAGTTGCTTTTCAAGTCGTTCAAATTGCTCCTTCAACTTGGTAATTTCAAGTTGTTGGTTGGTAAGTGTTGTACTTATCGAATCAAAAAACACCTGTACTCCAGGGTCTTTTTTTACCTGCTCTTCCAACAGTTTATCGGCCATGTATTTGTTAAGCTTCTCGCGCATTTCTATCGCTTGTTGCTTAATTTCGGCATTGCTGCTGTCTCTTTTGGTTTGGGCGTTAACGTTGCTCAATCCAAAAATAACCAGTGCAAAACCAAGTATGTATTTTACGCGATTACTTGTCATTGTATTTGGCAATTAACAATTCGATATTGGTTTGCAATTCCTTAATTTTTTTAAGTTGATCCATGTTTTCGATTTTATACTTGGTTAAAATCTTTTCTAAATCTTTGTTCAACTTAGACATTTCGTTTTTAACATTTACCAAACCCGGATTGGTTTTTTCAATGTTAATTAAGGCATTAATTTTATTGTTAACCTTATCAATCTGATCTTGAATAACCTGCTCGTTTACAACTTCAGGCGTTTTTACCCTGCGCTCCGGTTTGCGGAAGTTAAAGGCAATTGCAATCTCATTTGATGCAGGTGCAAGTTTGTTTAAGTTACCTGTATGATGATAATAGTTGTAGGCCACCATTACATTTTTAAAGTTAAACCCTAAACCTGCAACCACAGAGCCATGCGTACGGTAACCTGTTGTAACCGATACCACATCATTCCAATTTGCACTTACCAATACATCAACCAATTTTGGCGCAGTAACAAAATTGTAATAGTTTACAATTGGTTTTAAACGGTACTCAGCATTCTCATCCAAATTAAAGGTGTAGTTGGCTCCGGCAATAAAAAAGCCGTTTAAACTTTGCGATCCGGTAAGCATCATAGGTGATGAACCATAAACCTCTAATTGCTTTTTATAACGATAAATAAAACCTGCGCCACCCGTAACCAGCACTTTATTTAAAACACTGTTGTTTAATGAAGGATCTGATAAATCTACCTGCGATGATAAAAAATCGTTGTTTAAATTGGTTTGCATAAAGCCTAAACTTAAACCTAAATTTAGGTTGTGGTTGTTGGTTAATCGAACCAACTTACTGTAACTGCCTTCAAAATTTATGGTTTGAAAAGCACCACTCCATTGGCTAATGGCTTTTACACCTAACCCACCGGAGTTATTAGCAAAAGGTGAGTGAAAACCAAAGTTGATTAATCGAGGAGAAGAAGCAATACCGCCTACTAAAGTTTTGGCATTAAACATGGCATGCATACCCTCATTACTGCCCGCTAATGCAGGGTTACTTAAATAAGGATTAAGCAATTGGGTATAAAAATTAGCGCGGTCTTGTGCTTGCACCGATGTGCCTATAATTGCACCTGCTATAATTATTGTATATATTTTTTTAAACGATTTCATGATTGTATTTCCTCCAATTATTGATTAACAATGTTTAAAGCACCTTTAAATTTATCACCTGTTTTGCTGTTGCTAAACACATAGAAATAAACGCCTGTAGGCAGCCTGTTTCCTTTGTAAGTACCATCCCAATTGTTTTGGTAGTTATTGGCAATACTGTATACCTCCATACCACTTTCGTTATAAATGGTTAGGCTATAATCAACATACAACTGAGGATTATCTATGGTAAAGAAATCGTTGTATCCATCGTTGTTTGGCGACATGTAATTGTTAACAGGTAGGTCTTGTTTAGTCTCAATTTCGTCAGTTATATTTATGGTAATGCTTGCTGTATCATATAATGGCAAGTTTTGTAAGTCGGTTACAATTACGCTAAACTTAACTTGTTTGTTTTTCTCGTAATCTAATTTTTGTATGGTTGATAAGTTACCGGTTGTTGAATCAACGTTAAAAAACTCATTACCACCTAAAATACTGTACACCAAATTTGCACCGGCATCAGGACTGCTTGATACAATTGTTCCAATCACTTTTCCAATTGCATCGTTCTCTGAAACATTGAATACTTGATTGGTGATGGTAGGCTTTTCGCTTACATCAACAATGTTTATTATAAATACACTTTCAATGGCTTCACCACCATTATCGGTTGATGCAACGCGAACAGAGTAGCTGTTTTTGTTTTCGAAGTTTGCACTAAAGTTACTTCTTAAGGTACTGCCTTCAATAATAAACAATGCGTTATCGGTGCTTCCTGTACCCGAAACCAAAGTATAGTTGTGTGCATCACCTGCATCAACGTCTGCTGTGGTAAATAAGCCAACTTCTGTTAACGCTTGTTTATTTTCTTGTAAGGTGTTGTTAGATAAAGTTAAAGCGGTTGGGGCATCGTTTTCATCCGTTACATTGATAACAAAAATTCTTTCATAAGTTGCATTAGTAGCATCTGTAACCCTAACCCTAATGCTGTAATTACGCTTAACTTCAAAATTAAATGTGCTGTTGGTTAACAACGAATCGTTTGATATTTTGAAACTACCGTTATCTATTCCTCCCGCACCACCTATTAAAGTATAAGTAAAGTCAGCAAACTGGTCCGCATCGGTTGCGGTAAATGTACCTACATATTCATCAACCGGCTTGTTCTCGCCAACTTGATTGTTTCCTAACTCTAAGGCTGTTGGCGCATCAACACTATCTTTAATGTTAATGATAAACTGTTTGCTGAAAGAAGCACCCGCGGCATCAGTTGATGTTAATACTACGATGTAGAAACTTTTGGTTTCATAATCAAAAGTAGTATTGGTGCGTAACTCGTTACCAATAATAAAGAAGTTGCTGTTGTTGTTTCCTGTTACGTTTGCAAAGCTGTACAAGAAAGCATCGTTTGCATCCTGATCAATTGTGCTTAAATCACAAACCTTACTTGAAATTGGTAAGTTTTCTGCAATTACGTTTGTACTTAACACAATATTGGTTGGTGCATCATTGCTGTCTGCCACTAAAATGGTAAACACTTTTTCGGTTGAACCACCATTGCCATCGTTGCTTTGTACACGAATGCTGTATACGTTTTTAGTTTCGTAGTTAAATATACGGTTTGAACGAAGCTCGTTGCCGATGATAATAAATGCTATGTTATCACTATCACCTGCCCCGGCCACAAACGAATAGTTAAATGTGTTTGAAGCATCTTGGTCTGTGGTTGAGAAACTACCAATTAAACTTCTTGTTAATCTGTTTTCAGTAATTTCATTAGCAGATAATGAAATATCGGTTGGCTCATCATTAGCATTATTGATGGTAATTTCAAATTGTTTATCAAACCATAAACCACCGTTATCTGTGGTTCTTAATCTGATACTATAACTTGATTTAGCTTCGAAATTAAATGAAGTTGCTGTTAATAAACTATCGTTACGAACAATAAAACTATTGTTGTTCGTTGAGCCGTTTCCGTTTACCAAGGAGTATGTAAAAGTGTTATTGGCATCGGCATCAGTGCTGTAAATCATACCAACAAAAGCATTTGCAGGCAAGTTCTCACTAACAGTGTTGTTACTTAAAACCACATTAGTTGGTGCATCATTACTATCGGCAATATTAATTACAAACTGTTTTTGGAAAGTAGCCAATCCATCACTTGTTTGAATGTAAATGGTGTAAACCTGTTTACCTTCAAAATCAAAATTGGTATTGGTTCTAATCTGGTCGCCATTAATATAAAAAGCATTGTTATCGTTACCGGTTACATTGGCAAACGAGTAAGTAAATAAATCACCGGCATCTTGATCTGTAGTTGTTAATGTACCAACAACAGTATTTACCGGACGATTTTCAACCAAAATATTGTTGCTTAAGGTAATGTTGGTTGGCGCATCGTTTGCATTTAATATATACACTGTAAAGGTATCAGCAAAAGTTCCACCATTTCCATCATTGGTTTGAATACGAATTTTAAAGCTGGTGGTTTGCTCGAAGTTAAAACTTGCACTAGAGCGCAATTGGTTACCGATAATATTAAACAGGTTATTGTTATCAGCACCTAAACCACCCACCAAAGAGTATGTATGGTTTTGATTTGCATCTGCATCAACAGTACTAATAGTGGCAATAACTGTTCCGGCAGGTAAATTCTCATTAATTGAATTGGTATTTAAACTAATTCCTGTTGGAGCGTCATTACTATCGCTAACCATAATAGTAAATACTTTTTGGAAACTCAAGCCACCATTATCAGCACTTTGTACGCGAATAGAGAAAGAACTTTTTTGTTCAAAGTTTAAAATGGCAGCAGTATATAAACTATCGTTGCTGATTCTAAAGCTTGGATTATCGATACTACCAACACCGTTCGCCAACGTATAAGCAAAACTACTACCGGCATCAGCATCACTGCTACTAAACGTACCAATAAAAGCTCCGGCAGGTCTGTTTTCTCTGATGGTATTAAAACTTAACGCAATGTCAGTTGGTGCATCGTTTTGGTTGCGCACAAATATTTGAACGAGTTTAGTAAACGTTGAATTTGGACCTGTGCTTGCACTAATGTATACTGTGTAAACACTTTTTACCTCAAAATCAAACTGTGCATTGCTGCGTATTTGATTACCTACCAGAACAAAACTGCTGTTGTCGTTTCCGGTAATGCTATTGTCAAAACTAAAAGTATAAGAAGCTGATGCATCTTGACTAACGCCACTAATGGTTCCTATTAAAGTATTTGCAGGCAGATTTTCGTTAATGGTATCGTTTGATATGGTGATATTAGTTGGAGCATCAACCACATCAGTAACATTAATGGTAAATACTTTTTCAAAATATGCTCCTCCGTTATCCGTAGTACGAATTCTTACTGAGTATGAATTTTTAGTCTCATAATCGTACGAAACTGAAGAGCGTAACGTATTACCCGATATGTTAAAACTGTTGTTATCTGTGCTACCGGTTCCGGTTACCAGAGAATAAATAAACGTGTTAGCTACATCTTGGTCTGCAGTAGAAAGTGTTCCAACCGTTGAATTAGAAGGTAAATTCTCAGCAATTTGGTTTGATGTAATATTGATATCTGTTGGGATATCGTTTGCATTTAAAATATTGATGGTAAATGTTTGTTGAAAAGCACCACCGTTACCATCATTTGCTGCAACTCTAATACTATGACTTGCTGCTGCTTCAAAATCAAAAGATACACTGGTGTATAAACTATCGTTGCTTATAACAAAGTTGTTATTACCACTACTACCTGCACCAAGTACCAATGCAAAAGTATGTGTTGCTCCGGCATCAGGATCATTTGCTGATAATTTACCTACAAAGGTATTAGGCAATAAATTCTCGCTTATACTTGTGTTGGTTAAGTTAACAGCTGTTGGAGCATCATTACTATCTGTAACAGTTAGCAATAATTGTTTGGTAAATAAACCTCCGTTACCATCGTTGGTTTGTATAAACACTACGTAGTTTTGGCGGGTTTCAAAATCAAACATACTATTGGTACGTAATTGCGAACCAATAATGGTAAAGTCGCTGTTGTTGTTACCGGCAGTGTTTACAAAACTGTAAGTAAAAGTATTCGAGGCGTCTTCATCAGTAGTTGTTAAGTTAGCAATTACAGAGCCCAATGGTTTGTTTTCTGCAAAGGTTGTACCTACTGCATTTCCGTTTACCATAATGTTGGTTGGCGCATCGTTTACATCATCAACCAAAATGGTAAATACCCTATAAAAAGTATTTGAAGCACCATCGGTTACTCTTACCCTTATGCTGTAGCTTGACTTAACCTCGTAATTAAATACTGCAGTAGTTCTTAAGTTAGTTCCATTAATATTAAAGCTTGCGTTATCGGTACTACCTGTTCCGCTCACTAATGTATAAGAATAGGTGTCATTTAAATCATTGTCTAAAGCAGAAAAAGATCCAACTACTGTTAATGCTGCACTGTTTTCATTTACGGTTGAGTCGCTGATAAAAATCTCTGAAGGGGCAGTGTTTACATCGTTTACCGTTATAGTATATGTTTGCTCAAAAAAACAACCATTAGCATCAGTACTTCTAACCCTTATGCTGTGGCTTGATTTAGTAGTAAAATTTAATACCGCGTTTGTACGTAAAGTATTGCCGGAGATGTTAAAGTTTGCGTTATCTGTACTACCCAAACCACTCACAAGTGTGTAAGTGAATGTTTCACTTGCATCAACATCAGTAGTGGTAAAATTACCAATGTTTGTGTTAATCGGTTGACCCTCGTTAACAGCATTGTTTGATAGCTGCATTGCAGTTGGGGCGTTGTTACTCTTAATTTCGTAAGGAGCCGCACTTAAACCGTAACTTGCGTTATCCTGAAATGCTGCACTAACTCTTGCATCGTAAATAGAATCGTTAGTTGGATTGTAAATTTTAAAAGTAACGGTTTCTCCGGATGTTACATTGCTGTATACAATCATTGAAGCCAAATACCTGCCATTAATAACTGTGCTGGTTAGCACTGTACCACGACAATCATTACCAACAAAGGCTCCAATGCGAACACTTGGGTTAGTAAGTTCAATGCAATTTACATTTGCCACTGCCGTAACAGTCATAGAATACTGGTAGGAAGCCGGGGTAACACTCCATGTTGGAGCGGCAGCAGAAGCCATTTTCGTGGTAAAAAATAGCAGCGTTAGATAAAGTATCTGTTTAATTTTCATATAGGAAAAGGTATTGATTATTTAAATTTGGGTTAAAGGATAGTAAGCAATAAACATGGCCGGGTAGAACCATGTTTATTGCAAACCTTGTATTAATATTTAATGATTTTGGTTCTTAAGGTTTGGTTATTTCCTTCAACCTCCACAAAATAGAAACCTTGTTTAAGGTTTATTCCGCGCTCTTCAGGATTCCAATTAATATCTGTATTTGATTGACCTGATGAGTTGTGTTCAAATTCATCAACCAATTTACCGGTAACATCAAGCACCTTAACTTTGAGCTTAGCAGCATTTAAACCTTGAACATTAACAACTACATTATGATTGAATGGGTTTGGATGAGCAAAGATTTGTAAACCATTAACTTTACCTTGTGCAAAGTCGTTGCAATTAAAATTACCTGAAGTAGTTAACGTGTAAGGTTGACTTATTGAACCAACCAATTTATTGTTTTCGAACTTAAGGTCTCCCGATAATTCGTAGGTAGTTCCGGTTTTTTCATCAAGCAACTTAAATGTTAAGTTATCCTGCTCATTGTTTGCCAACATGGTAATGAAAAACACATTCCTTCCATTTGATAACGTGGTTACCTTGGTAGCACCTCTTAATTGATTATCAGCATAAGCACCTAAACTAAATCTTCCACTTGCCAATACATCGTTACACACACCCGCATCAACAATTGCATTCATGTTTTTCTCGTACTTGGTAACATCAAACTTAAAGAAGTTACTTCTGTAAGCATTTTCTGTCATGCCTGTTTTACCAAACATGGCCGAACGCGGATATGCAAATACAGTATTGGCAGCCGACCTATACATATAACCTTTACCAGGTGTCATTGTTGTTAAACTACCAACCCAGCCGATGTTGTTATCATACAATGCAAACTGACTTTGGCTCTTCACCAAATCTCCATCAGATGAATTTAGAGAAGAGAATGCTTCTGTTACACTCAAGTTTCTTTGCGAGATAAAACCAATCCAATTCCAACCTGAATCTAATCTTATCGGACGAGTTGTAGGATCAATTTCAACACCATTAACAACTAAAGTGTCAAGGTTACTCATCCTTATGCGGTATGATTGCTCCGGCTTAATGCCTGAACTGTTTCCTGCCAAAGCACCAACCCAACCATTAAGTGCAGAATAATCGGCAAGTGAAGTTAAGCTTCTAAATATATCGCCAGTTCCTGAGTTCAAACCCCTGAATAAAGCATTCAAATCGTTTGAGTCTCTCATGGCCAGATTAAATGACACCCAATTCCAACCCGAACTTAATGGAATAAAGCTTGTGAGTTTATCAGTAGCATTAAACACTTGCGGAGCAGAAATGGTTCCAATTTGTCCATTCGATATGAATTGAATTTGCGGTGTTACATCCGAGTGAATTTTTCCCTCGCTTGCATTCCATATTTTAAATTCAATTTGTTCTCCTGACGAAACGTTGCTGTACACATTTAAAAATGCATAGTAACGATCTATTTGAGAGAAGTACTGTAACGAAGCAACACCTCTGCATTGTCCATTTACGAATGCACCTAATTTGTCATCAGGATTGGTTGATATCACATTGTTAATTCTGATTTGACCAACAATACTCATTGCATTTTGGAAAGCACCCTGATTAACATTCCATGATGCCGGTGGCTCAGCAAATACTTTTAACCTTACCAATAAATTGTCAGGATACCCAAAATCGGTTAGCAACTGAACTTCATTTTCGTACTCACCAATATTTGCATTCGGATCAACGGTAAATGTTACAGTGCGGTAACTATTTGGCGGTACATTACCTGTTGCAGGGCTGGCACTTAACCATGAAGGAAGATTTTGAATGTTAAATATTTTTAAAGCTCCTCCGGAGTTAACAACATTGCTGGTAAACGTTAATGGTTGACCACGTTTTTTAACAAAATTAAACTCCTGATCTTGCCATTTAACCTGATTCTTGTCAACATAAGCAATCCATGTTTTTGGCGATTGCATTTTGTTACCATTTAAGTCGTAAACGTCTTTAACAGTAACATCTAATGTTACATTCTCTATTAACTCAGGTAATGTATTTGGTGTTAAAATAATCTTATCGTTGTTGATTGCATATGTAAAGTTAATCGACTCAACAGGACGTTGTAGCTTAATAGTTGGCGATTCTTCATTTAATCCACTGCCTGAAGAAGTAGCTCCCAAAATAACACGACCAGGAGATTTGATATCTGAAAGGCTTGCTGTTAAAATTGGAACACCCATATTAATCGTATACAACTCAAACGGAATGTACAATACAATATCCGATTCGGTTCCCGCCAAACGATTAACACGATCACGATCTATTTGTGATTGTGTTCTTGCCGAACTCCAAATCCTAACTTCATCAACAAATCCGTCAAAAGCCCTATCAACCACTGTTGGACCAACAGGTGGCTCATAACCTCGCCCACCAATCCAAACTCTACTTCCACCAAACTCTTTAAAGCTTGATGATGAGGCAGAGTTTTGTTGATTACCATCAATAAATACAGCCAGGCTTGTTGCACGTTGCAACACCATGGCAAAATGATGCCAATTACCATCGAAGAAGTTGTTAGAAACAGCTTCGAAACTTTGGCCCATGTGTTTGATAAATATTTTTCCTAAAGCATCTTTTTCAATGCTCCATTTTATACCCGGATTTTGGTCGGTAGAATCACCCTTTCCATTTGAGAACAAGGCAACATTACCTCCTGTATTATTTCCTTTAAACCAGAACTCCACTGTAAAGTCATTTTCAGCCGTAAATGCAATATCTGCAGCCTCAACAGCCAAAGGTTCGTTAACAATTCGGTATGATTTACCTTTAGGAGAAATTTCCCAAACAGCATTAACAATAGTGGCATGACGTGATCTGATGTAATCTTTAGCTTGTAAACCTGTTGCTTCATCAAAACGCCAGTTAGCCATAATTCCGGACTCGGTACCTTTTAAGCTGCGGTTTATTGAACTTAAAATTGCAGCAGAATTTCTTGTTTTAGACCATAATCTCAAATCGCGAAGGTTACCTTTAAAGAAGAAGTTATTGCTATGCGATAACATACCTATCATGGTTTTGCCTCCTCCTTCATAGTTCGAGTAAATACTGGTATTTCCTGTATTTGAAACCACTCCATTTACAAACAACTCACACTGGTCGTTATCAAAATTGTAAGATATGGTGTAGTGCTGGAAACTATTTGTATCTGTGATAGCCGTGTTGGTTCTTACTGTTTCATTACCAATACTAAAGAATAGCTTGTTATCTGAATCAAAACCAATGGCCATGTTCTGAGCGGCATCAATTCCCTGCGAGAACATAATTTGTTTTCCTAAACTACCTCTTCTAGCCCATAATTCTAATGAGAATGATTTTCTGGTTAAGTTTAAGCCGGTAGGAACCTCAACATAATCATTGTTTCCATCAAAATATATACTTGCCGTGTTTTGAGTTGCACTTCCATTAAGTACCCCACGTATATCAAAATTACTGTAGGTTAATGAAGCGTTATCAACCAATTCATTGAACTGAATGCTTATCTCATCATTAGGTGATAGTATTCCATCTGCCGGTGATGGATTACCAAACGGAGATGGATTAATCCTATCGGCTAAACCTCTATTCACCAATGACTCAACTTTTGCATCCGGATGTCCGGGTGCAGCACACGTACTTACTGCTCTTATATCATAAGGACCATCAACCATTTGACGCATATTCCATGCATACTCTATGTATGGTTGAATAGTTGGTATCTCCTTATCAATAGGCAATGGTGGAACTTTATGGAATGTTTCCAATATATTCCATTGAGAACTTGAAGAAGGTTTGTATTGGAAAGAAATGTTTTTTAATCCACCAAAGTTATAATCGTAACCGGTAATAATAACGTTCATGGTGTCCTTAAAGCTTCTGTTTAATGTCCACTTATCGCCCGGTATATAAACAATAGGTTGTGTACATGTAGGAATAAAATGAACAGATATGTAAGCCGAGTCGGCAATATCATCATCACAAGGAGATTTAAACACCAATAGTATGCTGTCATAATCGTAGTACAATGGACCGCGTTTTACACTAAGCGTTTTACTAATATTGGTTGCATACGGCACAGAGAAATTTCTGTTTGGATCCAATCCATCGATGGTTAAAATAGCACCATTAGGATTGGTTACTTCAATGATACGAAGTGAATACTCCTGGTCATCCTCAGATTCACTAGAGTTACCTAATTGTATGGTAAATGTAGCAGCCTGGTCGGCAGGTACATTAAATATTACCGGTTGTGGCACCTGAATGGTAGGAATATGACGCTTGGCAGTTCCATTGCTCAACTTCACACTCGCTCCAGATTCATGGTAAGTAGAAGCATGAATGGTATCACTTGGTTTATAATAATTAGCCCAAACTTCACCCTCATACGGACAAGACGTTTGTCCTCCTCTTAATCTGAACAAATGACCATTGCCTGTTCCCGGATCAACAATATCAACCGAGATTAAATCTCCGTCATCACCATCATTTAAAGTATAACTTATAGTTGTTGTGGTGTCTGAAGAACTACCTTCATCTAGTGTGTTGGTTTCACCTAGCGTTAAACTACCATTTAATTCAATACCCGAACCACCGGCCAACGCCCTGAAACCATAGGTTTCATCGTGAGCAAGGTATACCTCTTCATAAGAGGTTTCCTCTTTAGTTTTGGTTACTGAAAATTCGCGTGTTATAGTAGCCTTACCAATACTGGTATTTGTGCCTGAGTTTAGTATGTTACCGATGTTTAGTTCAAAAGCATCATATTTTTCTTTTTCATTTTTAGCCAACGCTTCTTTCCATAAACGAATTTGGTTGTTATAATACCTTACAGAGTCAACTTCAAAAAGTGAATCCGGAGTAAATGTATAACTAGGTCCTGTTCTATCTGCAAAATCCTGTACTTTAAAGTCGTTATTATTTCTTAATGCACCCCAAATTGGATCATCGTTATTTGCACCAAACTTTTTCTCATAATCAGGGTCGTCCTCATTTGTAAAGTTAATGGTATAACGAGGTTGTCCATTTCGTTTGGTTGCTGTAGCCATGGTTTTATTTCTGGCTTTAACCAAGTTTGGAATAACAATATCCTCAACTTCACCCACAGTATATGCAAACACTGTTTGTATACCTTTAGGGTTAACAGCTAAGTTTGATCTGATACCAATTTTGTATCCATTATAATCTGTTGTACCACATATTACACCAGGTATTGCGCATGTAGCAGCACTTACCAACATTAAGTTGTCGGCTATACCTAAGGAATAATTTGTTGAGTGACCGAATAAAATATCCGCCTTTGCGCCCACTTGGTCTGGACCTGAGCCCGTTGATAGGCTAATATTAGAGCTATATGATTCAATCAATTCACCGTTAGTTCCTGCTGTTGTTTCTTTGGTTACGCCAAATCCGGCATTACCACCTATTTCATTTTCGAGTGAAATTTCAAAAACCAAACCTACAGATGCCTCCCACTTAGCTCCTAAATGGACGGTACCCATGAAGCTACCGTTGGTGTTATTTAAATTAGAGTAACGCTTGATGGTATTATAGGTTGTATTTTTTGCCCACGTTGATGAACTCGCAGAACCCGGAGGGTCACGTAAAATTAAATCCACTTTTTCAGGACCATTGGTCAGGAAGTTTGTTCCACGGCCTCGACCACCAAATACATATCCTCTGTATGGAGTGTTACCCGGATTAGGTAACCAGCTTACATTTCTAACGCCATCTGTACCACTTGTATAAAAGTTGGCTGTTAATGTTTTTGTGAAGCTAAATGCAGGATTACTGTTGTTGACGGTTAAATCAGGTCCTCCACCTCTAAAGGTGTAAGTGGCAACGCCACCTTTCATTTCAATTTGTTGAACTGCGCCCTCTGCTGATGCCAACGCATTGTTAATCAGCAAATATCCATCTAAAGGAACTTTAAACTGAACATTAGGAATACGATCTCTATTTACATAAACATCGTAAGCATAAACTTTGGCAGTGTATGGCTTAAATTGTCTGAATACCGGATAAGTGAATGGATTATTCGGCACCAACGAAATGAAGTTAACCGTATCTAGATCAATTCTGGTTTCACCTACAAATGCACTATCGGTTGGTGTTTTGGCAACTGTGCGTGCAAAGTATAACTCAGGTGAAGTATAAAATATGAAGTCCCTTCTTTTGTTGAAACTAACAGAATCTATGCGTGCAACCTGCAAGCTACCTGTAACATATGTGGTATCGTAGGCCGACTCCCTATTAGTTGCATTAGTTAAATCAAGTATGGCCTGTGTTCCAAAATTCACAATTGGATTAGATAATACCTTAACAGTATCAACAGTGTATACTAAAGGTGGTAAGTAAGCTACATACTCTCCTGTTGAATCATTGGTTGTAATAGATACTGTTTTACATCCATTACCCAATTGAGATTTAAATGCAATGCGTGTAACACCTATGTTATTTATAGATTTACCTAATCCGGGTTTTTTATTTGCTTCTATTGCACCACCAACGGCCCTTCCCACAACCTTAATCAAAGTGCTATCAATAAACTGAATATTAGCAACTGCATTTTGGAAGTTAAATTCACCTGTCGAAGGGAATCTGCCTTGACTAAATACGTGTCCGGTTTTTTCAACAGTAATCACGTGTTTACCAATCGGCATCTCGATGTTGAATGCACCAAGTTGATCAGTTGTAATTGGTTCACCGTTTCTAACCACACGTACACCGTCTATTTTTAAATAAATGCCTTCAGCCGGGCAACTGGTATTTGCATACATTACTGTACCACTTACAGGGAATGACGAAATATCCGTAAAATCTTGTTGGTTGTGAACGGCTGCGCCCTCGCCAATAAATGCTGTTCGATTAATTGGAGTAAACGAGTGGGTTTCAAAAGAAGGTGTTATACTGAATACTTGACCACCGGATTGATAACCAATGTTAGTTACTACGTAACTTCCGGTTTCATCTGTATAGCTGGCATAAGCCAACTGAGATGTAGAAGGTATAACATTGCTGAAATTACCATTTAATATTGTTCCATGGTGTTCGTTAAACACATTGCCAACCCTTGAATAGTCGAAGAAGCCATTGTAATTGGTAATGTTCTCATCAAAAGTATAATAGCACAAAAGCCCATCATCATCAGGATCTACTCTTCTGCTGTAGTCTTCCATTACTTGTGTAAGCGTTTTTGCTCTGTTATATATTCTAGCCTCATCAATGTTACCTACAAATCCATTTGCCATTGATATAGATGCGTTGGCAAGAGGAAAAATGGTGTAGCCAGAAAGTGATAAACCACCTGCACGAATACCATTTAAGTATACAATCATTGAATCGTTACGAACCACTGCCGTTGCTTGGTTATAATTATTGGCCAGATACGTTAAACCTGAGGTATATGTTCTGATGGCACTTCCATTATTCAAGTCGAACTTAAGGTTAGCCCCACTAAGTCCAATTGAAATTGTTTTTGTACCCGCAGTAACAGTAATTAATTCTTTACTGCCTGTTGTATTGGCTGCCCTAAACCACGTTTCTAATGTTACTCCATTATCAAAATCAAGTTTTGATGAACTCGGAACAGTTAATCTTCCGTTGGTATTTGGGAAATTAATTGAAGCGCCAATGAAGCTTGCCGCAGAAGGAGTAACCATTACCTTAGCATGTTGTAAGGCAAAACCTCCTTGATATGCAATGCTACCACTAACAGTTCCAAATGCTGTTCTAAATCCAATATCTTCGGTATGATTGGTGAATCTGGTAAAACCAGCACAATTCAATACTCCAATCACGGTGTACTTGTATAAGATTCCCGAGATGGCGTTATTATCTATAAAACTACCATCACCCATTGAGGCTGTACCAATAAGCGTAGAGTCGCCTGTGGCACCATAAGTTTTTCTGTAAATTCGGTATTGGTTAATAATGTCAATATCATTGCTTCCCCACTCTAACTGAACCATATTGGTGAAGTATCCTTTAGAACACTTTAACTTGTGCGTTGCATCAAAAGAGTTTGAAATGTTAGGGAATATTCTTACGGTTGGGTTTACCAATGATGCATTTCCACCCGGTTGACAGCTGTTAAACGATTTAACAGTATAGATATAGTTAACACATGCCAAGACAGAATTATCTACATATGAAGTTTGATTTGCATCAACATTAAACAATGTGCTTCCAGGTGCTCCTTGTATAGTTCGCTCAACAATAAATCCGGTCTCATTGTTCGAGTTATCGGTCCAGCTAATATTAAAACCACCGGAGCCATTGGTAACTGCGGCAACATTTGTTGGTTTGGCAGGGGCGGCCGGGGCCTGACCTTCGTAGTATGTACCCGACATTGATTCGCCACAAGTACCTACTGTGGCTACCTTGTAGTAATATAAGTTAGCGTTAGGAACTGAGTTGTCTGTGTAACTGCGCTCGCCACCGCCAACTTCTGCAATCTGGGTGTAAGTACCATTAGCAGCTGTTGATCTGAAAATTCTGAAATTTGGCGGATTGTTACCTGTAAAACTCCAACTGATTGAAATTTTACCATCACATCTTGTGGTAGTAGCATTAATGCCCGAAGGAGGTAAAGCAGATGCATTTCTTGATCCAATTACAGTATTTGATGCATAACTTGTTATTATACCATTATTATTAGTAGTGGTATGCGCTGCTTTAACATAGTAAGTAACCGGCCCTTGAGGAGCGGTGGCATCGTCATAAGATGTTGCGCCTCCCGATATGGTGGCAATTTTTGTATTATCACGATATATCTCTTGAGAATAGCTACACGGAAAACTACCTGGAGTTGACCAACTTAAAGCTACTTTATCACAATGTGTACCGTTAGTAGCCGCAACTGTTCCAGGGGCATTTAACACAGGAAGTGGAACAATAATACGAGAGCTGCTTGTTGTATGCTGCCAGGTAGAAAAACCAAATGAACCTGCTGAAGACAACGTAATAACACCGCTGGTACCATAAGCATCGGCAGGCACGTTATTCCAAACAAAATCTCTAAACCTCAAACCACCTTCGTTGGTAAAATTACCATCAGTTATGTTTGCGCCATTTTGGCCACTCAACGAATAGAATCTTACAGACCCCCACCAGGTTTCTGTCCAATCTATCGCATTGTTATGATTGTTATTTACTTGAGCAATAGCTACCCAAGTGTTGGTACTTGGCCTCAAATAATATAAAGTGAAATTTGTTAATTCTTGTGTGGGACTCTTTTCTTGAAACAAGAATTTAAATTTGATTTTACCCTCACACTCACCATTCATATAGAATGCAGAAACGTGTGTTAGAGGCTGAAATGCTGTTTGCGAAACTACTTTTGCAAGTGGGAACAGCATCAATAAAGCAATAGAAAATATTGCTTTGATAAACCGCTGAGGAGGTAACGTTTTAGTCATATGTAATTGGGTTATTGTGTGTAAAATTAGTTCTTAACATATTTCAAACAAATTACTTTTGTGTTACTTGACGTTTAGCGACATGAATCGCAAAAAATGCCACTTTCAGGATGTTTTGTTTTTCCATTATTTGGCTTTGACAATCAATATTTTATAAGACGAAATTTCAAATTGAAACACCGTATAAAAGCATAAGTACATAATGATGTACCAATGATTAACAAACCGTCTTTACTAAATATCCTTAGCTTTGTCATAAAAATTAGCAGCATTGTCAACACTTAGTTTAGATAAATTCCTTCAGCTTACCGCAGCAGAGTTTACTGTAAGCCAAGAAAATATTTCATTAGATACCGTATTTCGACATATTCCAAGTTGGAATTCGCTGAATGCACTTCTTTATATTTCAAAAATTAATGAAGAAACCGGGGTATTTATTACCTCTGGCGATTTATCTGCATTGGTTAGTTTGGCGGACATTTTTAATTTAATTAACTCGCGATGCAATGGCACTAACTAAACACCATGGAGTTACCGTTACGGCAATTGTAAATGTTTTACCCAAAAACCAACTTGATAACTTATCATTATCAATTATTGAAGAACCGTTGAGACAAAAACTTGTTGACCACACCGGAATAAGATACAGAAGGGAAAGTAAACAAAGTGTTGAGCAACTTTTTGAATATGGAATAGAGGAAATGTTAACACTAACAGGCTGGCAAGCTGATGATATTGATGTGTTGATTTGTGTTACTCAAACTCCTGAAATGAGCATACCTTCAACTTCATGTAAACTCCATGGCAATCTTGGTTTTAACCAGCGTACTGTTTGCTACGATATTAATTCAGGGTGTTCGGGTTATGTATATGGATTACAAACCATAGCATCAATACTACCAACTATCAATAAAAAAAATCCCAAGGCAATTCTATGCTGCGGAGATGTATCAACCCATATACTGGCTAATGACGACCAATCCACACAACCTATTTTTTCTGATGCGGTTTCGGTAACAGCGATAGCTTATGATGATGAAAATGCAAATATTACAGCTCGTTTTAACCTGGAAACAATAGGATTGGGACAAAAAGCCATACACACTGAAATTGATAAAAATAAAGAGAAAGTGATGCGTTTAAACGGTATTGATGTTTTTACCTATTCAGTAAAGTTTGTACCGCAAAATATTGAAGCGCTAATTCAATCATCAAACATAACAACCGAACTCCCGAAACTTTATGTATTTCATCAAGCCAATAAAATAATTAATGACGCTATTGCCAAGAAACTAAACTTAAACGAAGAAGAAGTGCCGCAAACGCTTTATCAATACGGAAATACAGCATCAGCAAGCATACCCATTACTTTATGTACACGTTTAAACCGGAATAATGGTTGGGTATTGTTATCAGGTTTTGGAGTAGGATTTTCTGTTGCCTCAGCACTAATAAAACTACCCGATTTAGTTTTGCATAAAAATATTGAAGTATGACCCATATTGATGTAATAATACCTATATATCAATCGGAACATACGGTTGTTACTTTAATTGAAAGGTTAAATGTTTGGGCAAATCAAACCAAACTTAAGCCGTATTTCATATTTGTAAATGATGGCAGTGCAGATAAAACCATGCAAGTATTAAAGCACAAGCTCAAAGAAACTAAACTTCCGTGCACTATCGTTTCGCATGCTAAGAACTACGGACAACATACGGCTACTTCAACCGGGTTTTATTATACAAGTAACAATCTTATTGCCACTATTGATGATGATTTACAACACGACCCTAGTGTAATAGACAGCATGTATGAGTGTATGATAGGTGGAAATTACGACTTGGTTTATGGCAACTATTTACAAAAAAAACACAACATACTGCGAAATATAGGAACCACCGTTTTACAAAAAATGTTAAAACTTGAAGGTAAAGATTATTCTATGGTAACATCATGCAGACTTATGAAGAGCTCTGTAATTACTATGTTTAAGAATACCCACAACAGGATATTTTTTATTGACGACTATTTATTACTTGCTGCAGTAAATGTAAAATCGTGTTTGGTAGAACATAACGAGAGAACCATGGGCAACTCCGGATACAACTTTTCCAAGCTTACCAAAATGGCCCTCAATATTTTGTTGTTGCACTCTACCTTACCACTAAAACTGATAAGCAGAATGGGCTTAATTATGTCTGTAGTATTTTTTTTGATGGGCTGTTTTTACATATTTAAAAAATTAGCTTATGATGTGGAAATTGGATTTACATCGCTTATCGTTGCTATATTTTTCTCTACAGGATTAATTTTATTTTCACTTGGAATAATTGGCGAATACATCAGAAGAATTTGGGTATCGAAACAACAATTGGATCAAATAATTATAGCAGAAACTTGCAAGCACTAAAAAGCCAAAACATTATCCTTACACCAATTCAGGAAGAAGATATTGAACTGCTTCGTAACTGGAGAAATGCACCGCAAATTTCAAACAATATGGAGTTTCGTGGATACATCTCACCTGAAGATCAAAAGCAATGGTTTAAAAGCCTGAATACAGAAATTAATTATTATTTTATTGTTAATTACCGCCAACGTAAAATAGGCCTTATACACCTGAATAAATTTGACAGCGCCAATGCTTCGGCACATGCAGGTTTATTTATTGCCGAGAAAGAATTTACCGGAACAGGCATTTCATTAGGCGCATCATTACTTATTTTAACCTTTGGTTTTAGTGTCTTAAACCTAAAAAATATTTATGCCAAAATTAAACACAACAATAATTTGGCATTGCAATACAACACAGGGTTGGGCTTTGTTTTTGAAGAGTATTTAAACAACGATTTTAGTTTATACAAACTAAGTAAGGAAACATTTGAACAGAAAAAAGCTGGCTTAGAAAAGCTCGCCCAAGTTATTTAACACAACCTCATTTCTGTAATATTCTCCACCTTATTTCATCTAATATAAACTTTAGTTTTTGTGCCAAGTTTTTACTTTCTAACTCCAAGTAATTTTTGGTAAATAAGCTTGGATTTAACGCCCATTTTAATGCCCTTTGATAAAAAGGCAAAGCTGCATAAGGAAACTTTTTTATGTTAACATGTGGCTTAAGCTGTGGTTCAATTTTATCAAAAAACTCGTTGCGGTTATGCCAATAAAAATCTTTGTTTCTACTGGGCATTACATCCATGCCAATATGAAAAGTTAAATGCGCATCGGGCACAAACAGTGGGTTTTTTGCAAACGAAAATAAATTGTGCAACAATGCTACTTCAATAAAAGGTATGCCCACACATATATCACCAAGTATGAGCTTTTGCAATAGTTCCTTTTTTATTATAAAACAATCAAAACCCGGGTGTGATTTACCCAAATCGGCATACATCAATTCCAGACTTATTTCGTTTGCATAATTTTTACTTAGTCTTCTTCGGTTAATTACAATTGCATCATGCCCATTAAGTACATATTGATGTACTACTTCATAAAAATAAGGCATCAAGGCAATATCAGAATTGGTGTAAATCAGGTAATCAAACTCTTTAATCTCATTTGATTTTTGAAGAATATCTGCAATTAAAGGAAGCTTTCTGTTTTTAAGTTTTAGGTTGATATCGAGCACCGAACGCGTTAAGTCCGACAACATCAAAAAATCGGGAGGAATAATCTCTTTGTCTTCTTGAAATTGTGTAGTACACAAAGTAACATCAAAACTTCCCTTTACATATTTTTTAGCAGCCAAAATTGATGCAAAAGTAATGGACTGCGACTTGTATAAATCTGAGCTTTCGTTTACTTTTACGGGATTAATGATGTGCGTAATTCGAATCAATGAGCAAAATTTTATTCAATAATATTAGTAATTCATCGGATTATCTAAAAAATATAGACTTGCTGCATTCGGACTATGACATGTTCAGAAAAAAGCACTTCTCTAACCAATGTATCAATATTTTACAAAAGGTATACAGCCAAAGTGAAATATTGCTTACTCACTCGGCAACCGGTGCATTAGAAGTGATTGCATTGTTATTGGATTTATATCCGGGCGATGAAATTATTATGCCATCGTTTACTTTCGTTTCAACCGCTAATGCTTTTGTAAATAAAGGAGCTACACCTGTTTTTGTTGATATTAAAACTGATACTTTAAACATTGATGAAGCAGTTATAGAGAAAGCCATAACACCAAAAACAAAAGCAATTATAGCAATGCATTACGCAGGACATCCATGCAATTTGGATGCAATTAAGTTGCTGTGCGAAAAATATAATTTATATCTGATTGAAGACGCTGCGATGGCCTATGGAATATTTTACAAAGGCCTCCCATTAGGAAGCATAGGAGACTTCGGAGTGGTTAGTTTTGATATAACTAAACACATTACAGCCATACAAGGGGGCATGTTATTGGTTAATAATCCTGCGTTTAAAAACAGAGCACACCAAATATACCATATTGGTACAAACCGCAAAGCTTTTGATTTGGGTGAAGTAGCCCATTACGAATGGGTTGATTATGGCTCCAAATACCAAATGAATGAGCTAAATGCAGCAATTTTACATCAAGAAATTAGTAATGCCGAAGTCATTTTCTCTCACCGCAAAAAACTATCTTCAATCTATTATTCTTTGCTATACACTCCAAAATCTGCTCTAAAATACAGCATGCTTAATGAGGCGTTTTTACCAACCAATATTCATGAATTTTATTTGGTTGTTGAGTCGGAGGTTATTCGAGATGAACTGATTTGGTTTTTAAAGAACAAACAAATAGAGGCACATTCACACTATCAACCACTACACCTTTCTCCGATGGGAAAAAGTATTGGAAGATACATAGGTGGCAATAACACAGAGCGCATTGCAAAAAGAATTATAAGACTACCATTAAACAACCGAACAACCGAAACAGAAGTTATAGAAGTGTGTAAACAAATTAAACTATATTACAACCTGTGACTAAGTTAATCACGGCTAAACCGGATAGTTTAAAAACCTATATTACCAAGATATGGCTGCATAGGTATATGATTTTGGTATTGGCACAACGCGACCTAAAAATAAAATACGCGCAAACCTTTGTAGGATTGGCTTGGACTTTATTACAACCTATTACCGCAGTATTAATTTTTACACTCTTTTTTCATTTTGTTTTAAAAATTAATGCGCCTTATCCTTATGCACTATTTGTACTAAGCGGATATTTAAGTTGGGGTTTATTTAGCTACATCTTTAATCAAGCAACCCCGGGTTTAATTAACCAAAGTGATTTGGTGAAAAAAATACAGTTTCCTAAAATCATCATTCCCCTATCAAAGGTTATAATTGGCTTAGTAGAATTTCTTATTTCGTTTCTGTTTTTTGTATTGCTGTTACTTTTATTTAAAGTTAAACTAAGTTTTACCGGTTTACTTTTACCGCTTGCAATAGCACCTGTTATGTTATTTGCTATCGGCATATCACTTTTGGTGAGTGCATTAACCGTTAAAAAAAGAGATTTACTTCATATTGTTCCTTTTATAATAAACTTTAGTATTTGGTTCACACCTGTATTTTATCCGGTAAATCTTGTGCCTGATGAATATCATTACTTACTTTATGTTAATCCAATAACAAGTTCAATACATTTGTTCAGAAATATCTTTTTAGGAGAGGTTTTTAATACCTATTGTTTTGTTGGACTGAGCTTAGCGATAGTAGTATTTGTAATGGGCCTGGTAACTTTTAAGTCTGTTGAAGAAAAAATAAATGATGATTTATGAGAAATATTTTTGTTGATAGTAGTCTTGAAAATAAGTTTCGTAAAGATGGTTACGTGAGTGTGCCTTTTATTACCGCAAAAGAAGTTGAAGAACTAAAACAACTTTTTTTCGATACACTACCTCAGAGTGGTGGCCAAATTACCTCGGGAGAAATCGGTATTGAGAAGGCTAATTTTATCACATACGATTTTACTTTTATTGATAAGAACCCCGAATACAAGAGAATGGTGTATAAAATAATTTCAGATTATTTTAAGCCACACATGAACAGATTGCTTGACAACTATCGACCTATAATAGCAAATTACATTCGTAAACAATCTGATACAGGCGAAGTTCCTTTACACGAAAACTGGGCATTTGCCGATGAGAAAAAATGCACTACAGTTTCCATATGGTGCCCTTTGGTTGATTCAACAGTAGATAATGGCACATTACAAGTTGTACCGGGTAGCCATAAACGATTTGGTGAACACCGTGGACCAATGATACCGTGGGAACTAGAAGGAATAAAGCATGAAATAATAAATAATCATTTAGTTCCTTTAGAAACCAAAGCCGGGGATTGTGTAATACTAGATGACAGTATAGTACATTACTCTGCGATAAACAAAACCAACGATTTAAGATTAGCCATTCAACTTATTTGTGTGCCAATCGAGTTCCCTTCTATTCATTACTACATGGATTATCAAAACAATCCAAACGAGATACAAATGATAGAAGTTAATGATGACTTTTACATGGAGTTTAATCCTTGGAAAAAAGTTGAGTCCCCTAAAATATTAAGTCGTATTCCGTTTGTTAATAAGCAACTTACAGAACAAGAGTTTATAAAAAAACTTAAAGGAAATACATATGAAAAACCAGTTCAAAAAGGGTTTTGGAATAAATTAGCACAAGTATTTAATGGATAGGAATAATAAAAATCCAAGGTTGGCAATTTTTAATAACGAACAACTTAATAAACAATTTGAGTTGAACGGATTTGTTGTAATACCGATGTTAGAAAACACCGAGATTGAACGATTAAATAAGGTATACCAAAGTGAATTGTTCAATAATCCCGAAGGATTTTACTCTACCAGTTTTAGTACAAACGAAAACATCAAATCGTTATTAAACAATACCATTAATGAAATTATAGAACCTAAAGCAAAAAATATCTTTAATCCTTTTAAACCGCTCGGATCATGCTATCTTTCTAAATCACCCGGACAAAAAGGAGAAATGCCCATACATCAAGACTGGACTGTTGTTGATGAATCAAAATATGATTCAATAACCATTTGGATTCCACTGCAAGAAGTAAACGAAACAAATGGTGCATTACAAGTTATACCTGGCAGTCATCGTTTTTCTAACGTATTACGATCACCCTTTTTCGATAATCCATTATCATTAATTGAAAATGAACTAAGAAAAGACTTACAATTGGTTAAACTTAAAGCCGGTGAAGCAATAGTATTTAGCCAAGCACTCATTCATGCATCACCCCAAAATAAAAGTAACGAAACCAGGCTAGCTGTTACCTATGGTTTGATACCTGAAGAGGCTGAACTTCTGTTTTATTACTCCAATCCGGAAACAAAGTTAGCTGAAAAATATATTGTACCTGCTAACTTTTTTGAAAAGTACAATACCAATATTGGTGCAAAACCTGATGTAGGAGAATTGGTTGAGACATTTGATTATAACCCACAAAAATTAACAGTTGATGATTATATGTTACAGAAACATATTTATCAAGCTAATAAAAACAAACAAGTAAAAATGAAACCAATATTTAAAAATAAAGAGCATCAATCCATCTTTGAAAAAGAAGGGTATTTAATTTTGCCCATGCTAAATGATGATGAAGTTTCAGATTTATCAGCTTACTACAAATCATTACAACTAAGAGACGAAAAGGGGTTCGGTTTTCATGTAAGCATGGACCAACTTGATAAAGAGTTATGTGCCCAAATTAGAACAAAAATTTGGAGTACTATTCTTCCTAAAATGGATGATTACCTAGAAAACTATAAGGCCTTTGTTGCAAGTTATGTAGTAAAAGAAAGCAACCCGAAAGGAGTTGTGCCTGCGCACCAAGACTGGTCATTTGTTGATAAAGAAAATGAAGGCTATTGCTCCATAACATGTTGGACAGCACTGGTTGATACCCACCTTGACAATGGCTGTATGGGAGTTATAAAAGGAAGTAATACATTTATGCAAAATCATCGTCCGTCTCCATCTCCACAAACACCTGTTCCACTTAGTGATCACATGTTTAGTATTTTCCCATACTTAAAAACAATTGAGATGAAAGCAGGAGAAACCCTATTTTTCGACAATAGAACTTTTCATGCTTCACCTCCTAATACAACCAATGAAATTAGACTTGCAGCTGGGGTTGGCATTACACAAAAAGATGCTGAATTGGTACATTATTATTTAAAACCGGATGGAAACAAAAATACCATCTTAAAATACAATGTTGATGAGGACTTTTTCTTGAAATATGATAATTCGAGATTATCACGTATGTACGATAATGGTGAAGTAATTACCGATTACGAATTAGCTGAAGAACTCGATTACTTCTGCGAAACCTTTACCTCCGAATCGCTTATTGCAATTATTAAACAAGCCGGAAATGAATACAACATTCCAATGTGCGAGAAACTTGCCGTGTTATTTAATTATGATATGAGTGGCAACAAAAAAGAAGAACCAAAAGAACAAATAGAAGAGGTGAAAGTTGAGGCGCAACAACCGCAACAAGAAGTATGGGTTGATAACAGAACGTTTTTTGAGACATACACTCCTATGAATATTTTACGTGAAATTAAATTTAAACTAACAGGCAAATAATACATGTTCAGCTTTCCTAAACAAATGCTTAAGGTGTTTAAAGACCAGGAAATACAAGATCTTTTTGAAAAAGATGGTTTTGTAATATTGCCTTTTTACACAGCGGATGAGATAAAAGAACTAGAGGCAATATACCATAACCTTCATCCAAAAGATGAACAGGGTTTTTTCCCTAGCACTTTCTCAAGCGACAAAAATTACAGGGCAATAGCTGACGAAGAAATCAGAAGAATTGGTAGTAGGAGCATTAATCAGTATTGCCAAAATATTAAAGTTGTTTGTGGTGCATTTATTGTTAAAAACATTGGGGTTGATAGTGGAATGTGCGTTCATCAAGATATGAGTTTGGTTGATGAAAGTAAATACACCGGTATCAATATTTGGGTACCCTTAGTTGATCTAACCATTGAAAATGGAGCGTTATTTGTATTAAGGGGAAGTCATCGCATGACACCAACCTACAGAGGCAGCAGTATACCTGAATGCTTCTCTTTGGTTATGGATGAAGTAATTGATTTTTTAGAACCAATTACAGTAAAAGCGGGAGAAGCCGTAATATTCGACCAAAGTATCATTCATTTTTCGCCACCAAATTTTTCTGATAAAATTAGAATTGTAACCAACACTTACTTCACACATCAAGAAGCCGAATTCAGAACTTATTATTGGAATAAGGATTTTGGAAACAACGTGGAAGCTTTTATACAAGATGATTCTTTCATGACTAATTTCGATCAGTTTGGAGATAACATTCATGATAGACCTAAGGTAGGAAAATCGATTGGGTTGATTCCATATGAATTCCCAAAAATTGATTTAACCTATTTAGAGAATCATTTTAAACGCACCAATGCGCGTGAGTTAATTAATAAAGTAAAACCAATTAGTACCCGATCAGAGAGTGACCAAGTAAGTTCTCATGATAATATAAACAGTGAAATTAAAGCTGGATTATTAGCCAGAATAAAATCCTTTTTTAATTAATGCGCTATGGGAAAAATCATATTTAAATCTCAAGAGCATCAGGATATTTTTGATAAGCAAGGTTTTATTATTCTTCCTTTTTTAACACCCGAAGAAATTAAAATATTAGACAACTATTTTGATGACACACATCCCAATATTGTCGATAATGGATTTGTTTCGGGAAGTTACAGTTCAGATTTTAATTACAAAAAAAAGGCAAGTGATAAAATAGTTGAGGTATTTACGCGTGCTTATGAACAATACTTTATTAACTACACCCCATTTGGAGGCGCATTCTTATATAAAACCCCGGGAAATCAAAGTGCTTTGGCAGCTCATCAAGACTGGACCATTGTAAATGAGGATACCGATGTTGCATTAAATTGTTGGGTGCCATTGTGCGATATTACAGCAGATAATGGCCCAATTATGATTTTACCGGGAAGCCAATACAGTAAGCACAAAGCTCTTCGTGCACCCACATTACCATTTTTTTTCTCAGGTAATGATGATGTAATTATGCAGCAGTTAGAACCTATCATAGTGCCTGCCGGAACTGCAGTTATTCTTAATCAAAGTGTAATCCATTACTCTCCGGCAAACACATCAAAACATATTCGTAAAGCCATAACAGCGGGAGTTAAATCAGCAGGTGCGCAAATGTACTTTCACTACAAATTACCAAATGAAAACATGTTGGAGGTGTTTGAGGAAGATGACGACTTCTTAATTCGTTTCGACAACTTTATGCATGACATTGGCGAAAGACCTAAACTTGGTGCAAGCATTGGAAATAAGCCATACGAACTGCCACAATACAATCGTAAGGAGTTAATTAAACTAATACATCAGTTAAAAACAGATGCAGGATTTGAGGTTAAAGTAAGTCAAGAAAACATACCAACAGCCCATAAACCGAAACCCTCTTTTTTCTCCCGTTTAAAATCCCTGTTCAACTCATAAATATGAATCAAATACTTGTAGATAAACAGCTTGATGAGCAGCTTTTAAAGGATGGATATGTGGTAGTACCTTTCTTAGATGAAATACGTGTGAAAGAGTTGTTTGATTTTTTTTATGACAATCATGCGAGCGAAATTCCCGGATTTTACGCTACAGCACACAGCGTTGATATTCCATTCAGAAAAAAAATGAATGAACAAATCAAAGCTGTTTTTGAACAACCTATCAAAACTTTTTTTCATAACTGTAAGCCTCTAGGCGGATCGTATGTTGTAAAATCTAAATCTCAGGAAGAACGTTTACACCCACACCAAGACTGGAATATTGTGGATGAAAGCAAGTTCCGGTCGTTTAATATATGGGTACCGCTTGTTAATTTGAATGAAGAAAACGGAGCCATTAGGGTTGTGCCGGGAAGCCATTTATGGGTTAACAATTTCAGGGGGCCAAATATTCCAGACTACTTCGGTGATTATAATGAGGTTATATGGAACAGAATGAAAACACTAAACATGAAAGCCGGAGAAGCTTTAATATATGACCACCGGTTGTTTCATGCATCATATGCCAATAAAACAGATAATTTAAGAATAGCAACCGTTTTTGGAATTATCCCTGATGAAGCGCAAATGTTTTACTACTACGGTAATGGAGAAAACGTTGATGTGTATGAGAGTAATGTAAACTTCTTTATGGAAGGAAACATCCAAAAAGGGCCGGAAATACTTAATAAAGTACAAACTATAAACCCACCAACAGTAACGGTAACAGCTCTTCCTGATTATCTCCATCAGCATAGTAACACATCAGCAACACCAACAGAACAACAACACAAAACAGGCCTATTCAGTTGGATGAAACAGTTATTTAATAGTTGATTATTTTGGTTGATATTGTTTAATAAGCTTTACTAAGTTTTTGGTACTAATATTAAATGGTTTATAGTCTACAACCTCCTTTTTCCATTTTTCTTCATCAGGTTTTGCTATAAAATCGTAATCGTAGTAAAAGTTCTCGTTCACATAGTACTTTTCAATTTTATCATTGGGCAATTCGGGGTTTCTGAAGTAGTAAACCAACTGATAATTTTTACGTAAAACTGTTATGGTTATGGCATGCCTTATTTCTTTTGATAGGTTTGGCGCACTAGAATGAATAGCTGCCGGATCAAACACCAGAACACTTCCTGCCTTAATGGTAACGGGTTCAACAAACTTGTAAAGGGTTTCTATATGATTCTTAAATTGCCATGGCACACCTAAACTGCGTTGTGTATTTCCCCATAAATGACTTCCCGATAAAAAAGATATTGGACCATTTTCCAATGTTACATCACAAAACGGAATCCAAACAAATAAGCAGTAATCATTCTCCTCATCAATAACGGTACTGTCTTGATGAATCAACAAATCGCTATTAACATGTGGTGGCTTAACTTGATATGCACCTCCGGTGTGTGTATCAACAATGTTCATATTAAACATACGCGGTAAAATGGTGGTCGCATTTTTATTGATTACATCTTGCGTCTTTCTTCTGATTTCTGGATTAAATAAACGTCCACTATTTAATAAATTCTTGTCTAACTCAAACCCTTCTAATTGTGATATTTCATCAAAGGTTTGCATAAAGGAATCAATCTCGCCTTGCTCAATTACATCTTCAATAATTGTCCAGCCATGTGTTAAATACTGTTCTTGTTTTTGTTGATTTAAAAAGAACGGTGAGGTTCGTAGCTGATAGTACTTATTTTCTGTTATCTTGACTTTTGATTCTCCGAAAAAACCTTTAAAAAAATCTGATATGCTCATGGCATTGTAATATATGTTAAACGAAGATAACATTTGGCTTTACTTGTTGCATGATTAAATTAAATTTTAGTTTATGATTAACATCTCTAATATCCTAAAAGGGTTTTAAAACAGAATCCGTACAAACAAATTCGACTATAAAACTAACAGGTATTTGAACCGCTGATAGACTAATTTACAAATAAGTTATAACAGTTTTGGAGTTAGGTTTTTTAGAGTTAATACTTTACTTTCGGATGGTAAAAAAACCAAATGAAAAACTCTAAATTAATCAGCGCCAAACACACCAATAACGCAGAAAAAGTTCGTGAGTTTTATAACCAGCAAACAGACAACTTTATTAAAGTATATGGCGAGATTATTCAAGCATTTAGAACCACAGATGTTAACGCATATTTAGATTATACCATAAAGTCGGCCAAACTAAAACCGGGCGAACACCTGCTGGATGCCGGATGCGGAGTTTGTGGACCTGCAACATATTTCGCCAATCACATTTCAGATATACAGATAGAAGCTTGTACAATATCAGATATCCAGGCCGAAAAGGGCCAAAGTATTATCAATAAAAATAACCTTAATGGCAAAATACACCTTACCCGTTGTGATTACCATAACATGGCAGAGGTGTATGGTAATGACCAATTTGATGTAGTTTATTTCCTAGAATCATTTGGCCATTCAACACAAAAAAAAATGCTGATTGATGCTTGCTGGGAAGTGCTAAAACCCGGTGGTAGGTTATACATTAAAGACTTGTTTAAGCGAATTAGTGAAGATGAATGGGAACAACTGCGTATAAACCAAATTTGTGACGACATTAACAAGGGATATGAGTACGAAATTGCCGATTTAAGTTATGTGTTGGACAAAATACGTTCAAAAGGATTTATCTTGAGTTTTGTTAAAGTACCGGAGGTTGATTTATCACAATTTGAACATCTAACCATTTCAAATGATTTCCAAAACTTATTCAATATAGCTAAAATAGAATCTTGGGATGACTATGTATTTCCGATAGATTTCTATGAAATACTTGCCATAAAACCAACTATTAACAATCTTGATAACATGCATCTTTATTTTATGAATAAGTAATGCAGGCGTCTCTTAAAAATTATAAAACTATATTAATGGCAACACGTGCCAAAGATTGGAGGTTTAGCTTTATTCCTCAAATTTTTGGCAACCTCTACTTGTGGTTACTCTTGTTCAATATAGGGTTTAGTATCCAGGCGTTGATTTTATTATTACTTTCATTGATTACCTCATTTGGGTTTGCAGCATTAGGTTATTACATAAACGAGTACTTTGATCAGGAAGATGATGCCAAAGCAGGCAAAATAAACAAGCTTCAGTTTATATCAAACTCCAATAAAATCATCTTACTTACACTTATCCTATTATCTACGTATATTCCATGGATATGGCTGCCTCATAGCATAGTTTCTGTATGGTTAATAAGCATTCAAATATTGCTATTTATGCTTTATGCAGCGCCACCCTTTCGCCTTAAAAAAAACAGCTATCTCTCGGGTATAACAGATGCACTGTATGCATACATCATTCCTTTGCTACTTTCGTATTACACCTATTACTTGTATTCAAATTCAACATCAATTAATCTACCTTTTCTTGTTTGTTACGGTGCTTTACTTTTTGTGGCGGGATATCGCAACATTATTATTCATTATATAAACGATATTTTTAAAGATAAAAAAGCCGGTTTAATTACGCTACCTCGTGCGATTGGGGTTAAAAAAACCAATACGCTTATTATAATTTTACTCCTTGTTGAGTTGATTTTAATTGTATCAAAAATAAGTATTGCAGCTACCCAAATTACAGCACTTTGGTTACTATTGATACCTATTATATTCTTACTTCATAAGGCTATTAAACAAGTGCAGCAACTTCCTGATAACATCATTGTAAATAAACCCATAAGACACGCACCCGACTTATATTATCAAGTATATGCACCCGCCTTAATTATAGGTGTACTGGTATTAAACAACTTTATGTGGCTGCTTCTTGTTCCTATTCACATCGCTTTATTTATTCCGCTATTCAGGTTGCATCCAATAATAAGTTGGTATCAACGTATTAATTTTAAACGTTACTACATTTTTGTGAGGCAAATACTAAGTTGGATAGTTAATTATACCCTGTTTTTTATGTTTATACTGATTGGCGTCAATTTAAAAAAACGCCAACTATCTGCTTTAGGTTACATTAAACAAAAACTAAATTTGAAGTAAAATGAAACCTATTTTAGAATGTAATAATATCTCCAAAGTATTCAAAAAAATTGGAGCACCCAACAACCAAACGGATTGCTTAATACACGCTCTCAAAAATGTTTCATTTACTTTAAACGAAGGCGACAGGCTTGGCTTAATAGGTCTTAATGGGTCAGGTAAATCAACCCTATTAAAAATAATTGGTGGTTTTATTAAACCAAGTTCAGGTAATATACAATTGCATAAAAGCGTTTCATCTTTATCAGGATTCGATTCGATGTTGCATCCGGATTTAAATGCTGTTGAAAATTGCAAACTACAGTTACAAATCTTAGGGTTTAAAAAAAGAGAAATTCCTGAATTGATTGCAAGCATACTCGCTTTTTCTGAGCTTGAAGAATTTGCATACCAACCTATTAAAACATTTAGCTCCGGTATGATGCTACGGTTATCGTTTTCTATTTTTACTGTAGCTAAACCGGAAATATTACTTTTAGATGAGGTTTTTTCATCTGGCGATATCAAGTTTCAACAAAAAGCTTCACTCATCATGCACCAAACCTTCAGTAACCTACCTGCTGTTATTATTGCCAGTCATCAACTAAGTGAAATACAACAATATTGTAATAAATGTATAATATTAAACAAGGGTGAGGTAGTTTTTATTGGCAAGGTAAGTGAGGCATTTAAGTTTTATCAGCACCAAAATAAATCTATAAACGATAAACCTCAAATTAGTGATAAGCTTATTGTTAATACAATAACGAGTACCAAGAGTAAGTATAAGTTTAGTGATGAAATTAACTTAAAGGTTACTTATCAAAAACTCACCAAACAAAATATTGATCTTGTAATTGATGTGAGAAATGCATTTGGAAACGTACTTACCGATTGCATCATATATCGTGAAAATTTTGAATTTAAAGATGAAATAGCGGGCACTTATGAAATAGAAACCACCATACCGGGTGCAGTTTTAAATACGGGTGTTTATTATGTTGATTTTACTTTTGGTGATGGTGTTAACGATATTGTTGTATTAAGAGATAGCATTACCCTTGAGGTTATTCCAGACGATTGGGAAAAAGACAAACTTTGGAACTTAAATCCAGAATACCCTGTTAGGGTGTTATTTAACTGGAAGAAAAAACTTGTTAAGGATGCTCACTAAAATACCATACCAAGCATTCAGAACGAGTATGTTTACCTTTGTAAAATACCGTATACATCTTTCTATTGTATTTGCCATATTGTTATACGGAAACAATATTAAGCTTAATGTAAATATTGATTATGCATTATTAATCTCTTTTGTATTGTGGCATTTTTCTTTGTTTTTGTTTGATAGAATTTATGATAGAAAAATAGATAAACTATCACAACCTGATGAATATGTAAAAGATCAATATGCTACAAAACTATATATTTTGGTAGCTGTTATGATGTTGGCATCTTTCTGCTGTTACCTTTATACAGCAAAGCCAATTGTGTACTGGTTATATCTTTTACCTGTAACATTTTTATATCCTCTTAATATCTATAAAACATATCGAGTTAAAAGTGTGTTTTTTATTAAAAATTTGTATTCAGCATTATTTATTTACGTTATTCCGGTATACATTCACACATTACTCTTAAGTAATACTACACCAAATTACATTAGTCTAATTTCATTAGGAATTTACGTGCTGATTGGTGAGATCTTTTGGGACATACGCGACATAACAGCAGATAGAGCACACAATACTTTAACCATACCCAACACGTTGGGAATAAAATTTACCAAAGTATTTTTGTTTTTTTTAATGTTAACCGACATTTGGATAAAGAATAATCATATTAGCACCAGTGCCTTTGTTTATTTTATACTTTTAATTTTTATCCATGAAAAATCTGACAGGTTGTTTTTTCATATACCACCACTATTGGCTTTAGTTAATTTCTTATTATGATAGGTTCAAACACAGAAAGCGTATTTAAATTCATCACTATACACGAAAAGGCTGAACTAAATGGTGATTTAATAATGGATCTATTGGAAGAGCGTATTACCGGTATTCTGATAAAAAACTTTTTAAACAATAAAGAAGTAAATAATGCATTAGAAGGAATTTGGAATACGCCATACCAGCAAAAAACAAGGATAAATGATGGTTTTTTTTCTCATCCAATAACGTTTGCACAGTTTACACAGCTTAAGGAAGCAGGACAACTAACACTTGATGATTATTGTAAAATTGCACACGAATTACTAACCACACAAGAAAAAAAGCTTGGGTTTGATGTGGTTAAAAAACTTTGCAACTTTTTAAATACATATTCTGCTTTTAATCAAATTTCACCTATCATCAATAAAGAAAACGGTCAAGAATTGGTTCCGTTTACCATCAGAGAACTTTTGCCTAGTAAAGGAGAATTAATTATACATTGTGAAAATCTGTTTTTTAAAGAATTTCCTCAGTTTTTCGATTTATTAAAATGGTTAGACATTAAAGATAACAAGCTGAGTTACTTTATAACACTTAGCGAGGCAGAAACCGGTGGCGAACTCTGTTGCTTCGATTTAAACTGGAGCAATACTAAAACACGAATTGATGATGAACAATTGCAAAATGAAGATTTCCAAACCATAAACATTGTGAATAATGCTGATGTTAAAAAGTATTACATAAAGCCTGCGGCTGGCGACTTACTGCTATTTGCCGGAGGAAACGTTTGGCACAGGGTTGAGAAAGTTGGCGGATTTAAAAGCCGAATAACATTAGGCGGATTTATAGCCGAAACAACAACCCCCGGAAAATACTACATTTGGTCATAGGAAGTACTAATGAAAAATACAATTCTAAAAGATAATACCCTAAATACAGAACTTCTATCACAAGGTTTTGTGGTAACTAACTTTTGTGAACCTACCCTCCTTATAGATGCGTTTAAAAAAGTATCATCCCAAAATCAAGAAATTAGTTTTCTAGGCAACAACAATCAAATTATTGATGTACCCTTTCATTGCACATATTTAGATCACAACAAGGCTTATAAAAAACAGGTATGGAATACCCTCATTGATTTAATAGAACCGTTTTTAACGCAAACCTTTATTGATTACAAAATAATACAAGCCAACTTGTTTAATAAAGCTCCCGGAACAGGTTTTATAACACCGCATCAAAACCTAACTACGGTTGACGAAGAAATGTACACTTCCGTATCAATTTGGGTGCCACTACAAGACACCAACACGCAAAATGGAACATTGCATTTTTTAGCCAAAAGCCATGGCAAATTTGAACCATACCGTAACTCTAATATTCACTGGGCACCTATGGATGCATCTCGTGAAATTGATGATTTTAATATGATTCCAGTTAACTTAAAAGTTGGCCAAGCTTTAATTTTTGACGACAGTATTGTTCACGGATCTCCGGATAATAATAGTCCGAACAATAGATATGTATTTCATTATTTAGCAATTCCAATAAAAGCAAATCCGATTTATTGTAAAAGGGTAAATAACTTAGTAGAGCTTATTGAAGTTGATGATATGTTTTGGCAAAACTATACTCCGGGAGATGAAGAACCAATAGCTCCGGTAATTAAAACCAAGCCTTTTATATCGCGCACCTACACCAAGGAAACATTATTAAATGAGATGGACTACTGATACCATTAAAAAAGCAACTAATGATGCGGGTACAAATACCGTTTTTGGTTGGTTTCACCGTGTATTGGGTATTGTATACCTTGTAGCTTTTATTCCTTTATTTTGGGAAATTAAAGCACTTATTGGTCAGGGTGGATTACAGCCTGCTGCCAATCTCATTAATAAAGCTTATAGCAATCAAGGATACATTGCTTCGTTTTTACAGTTTCCATCATTATATCATTTATACCCCAACGATAGTACACTTTACTTAATTGTTGCTTTAGGTTGCATTGTGGCTATTAGTTTGGTTTTTAACTACCACACATTTATTGCAGCCGTTATTGCATGGTTTTGCTTTTTATCTGTTACAAGTATCGGTGGTGATTTTTTCATCATCATTATAGATTTGTTCTTAGCAGAAGTTGGGTTTCTGAGTATTTTTTCTGCCTATAGTATTCAATACAAAAACTATATACCCAACATCATTTGGTGGGTATTTAAGTGGCTAAACTTTAAACTGTGGTTTAGCATGGGAGTTATTAAGTTTTATAACCCGCATGAAACCTGGACATCATTTACCTTTTTCGATACCTTCTTTCAGGCACAACCAATGCCCACTCCCATAGCAAAAATTTTTCACCAAACACCTCAATTACTTAAAAGTATTGCAATTGTATTTATTTTTATAGGAGAACTGCTGGTTCCTTTTTTTGTTTTTGGTAAAAAGTACTTGCGCTGGTTAAGTGTTTTAACGTTTGTAATGATATCAGTACTTATACAGTTAAACGGAAACTATGGCTATTTTAATGTGTTAAGTATTGTTCTGGCACTTACCATTTTTAAAGATGCTGATTTAGGAATTGGCACCAACACTAAAGAACCAATACAAAAGTTTAATGCCGTAAGAATTCCTTTATTTCTGCACTTGATTCTTCAAGGTATTTATGTTTTGCTGCTGTTTCATCCAAAGCCCTTCTCCTTCCAAAATCATTTTAATTTTATTCACACATACATCAAAAGTGACAATGCGTTAACTTATCCAATCAGGCTAATCTCTTATTGGCGCCTATGTAGCCCTTATGGTGTATTTAAAAGCATTCCTAATTACCATGGTGAAATTAGAATTAGTGGAAGCATTGATGGTAGCAAGTGGGAATCTTATGAATTTAAATATTTACCATCAGGTTATACAAACTATCTAGGATTTTACGCACCCTATTATCCGAGACTAGACCATTTGATGTTTTATGAAACTTTAAGTGAGCGAAATGCAAAATACAATACCCTAAATCCTTACTACAAAGAAGAAATTCCATGGAGTTGTAAATTCATTGCACAGCTTTTAGGTAATAAAGATGCTGCTCCTTCTCTTTTACGAACCAATCCATTTGAAAAAAATCAAGCACCTAAGTACATTAAAATAGAAGCATATAGGTTGTCTTTCAGTAAACAAAAAGAAGTTAACTGGGAGGCTGAAAAAATGCCTTTTGAACGTGTATTTACCATAGATAGCATTTGCACAGATGCCATCATACCTTATAAAACTGCAATGGAAATTGTATTTAATTAGGAAGCAGATTTTTAAACTCCTTCGCATTATAAACAGAATAGATTTTAGCACCACCAAATTTTTTATCTAAACTTCCAGCCACTAAAAACGAATCAGATGGATGGTAATGGATGGTATTGATGCATCCTTTAAACGCCTTAATTTGTTGCTTGATATGTTTTAATTCAACATCAAAAAAATAAATACTTCCGGAAGAAGTTGATGCAGCAATGGTGTTATTATGATAGTTGTAACATGCCACATACACTGCCCCATCTAGCATTTTTGATTGATAAAGCAGCTCTTGTGTTTGTCTGCTAAAAACCCTTACCACACTATCAGAACAGGCTGTAACTACTTTTGAATTGGTTTGATCGGGCATGATACAAAAAACCTGCCCGTTATTATTTTTATATTTTCGGGTAACAATTTTTTGTTGAATATTAATCTCATAACCCGCATCACCTGCTGATACCAAAACCGAAGTATCAGGTCTGTTATAAAAAACATGAAAGGCTGTTGCGCCAAGAGATATCGTTGCTGTATCTTCGCTATCGTGGTAATATATCACAACCTTACCACCCTCTCCGCAGCCAACCATGGTGCGGTTACCTAAAATTGTTGTGTGTGAATTAACTGTAAATGGATACGTCTTGATAGCAGATAAATCATTTGCATCCCAACTCTTAATCTTTTTATCATCACCTCCGGTTATCACCGCCATATCGTTTAATGAAAAAAATGAAGAATTGGCTACCTTATTGTGGGCTTGAATACTGTTTATCACCTCTAAACCATTATTGCACAACAACAATCTGCCTGCTGTGGTAGCCATTGCAATTTTCGACCCATCACTGTTGTAAAAAGCGGCATGTATACCCTCCCCTTTTAATAGCGTTTTAAATGAATTATCTTCGGGCACAAAATTACAAGACAAAACCATCATGAAAATTAAACTCATCGCTATACTCGTTCTTTTAATGTGCATGGGTTGTTTAAGTAAAGATTGTGATTGCCAAAAATATAAAAGTTACACCATAACTGATACTACAATAGCAAATGTAAGTTTAGTAAAGGTAAATTCTGGTTGGTACAAAAGCGGATTAAACTGCGAAACAAAGTTAATTGATTATACCTATTGGATTGGCAAATATGAAATTACAAACAAGCAATTTTTTGACTTTTTGATAGCGGCAATTAATAAAAACGAAATTGTGTTAAGACACAAAAAAATACTTTGTTTATATAAGGGTAATGAAAATATTAAACCCGATTCGTTTATAGTAAAGTATCCCGATCACGCTATTTACTTCAATACCAATAACCAAATCGTATTAAATAATTTATATGCAAACCATCCTGTAATTGGGGTAAGTTGGTTTGGTGCAAAGGCATTTTGTGCTTATTATGGCTTCGATTTACCTAAAATTGATGAATGGGAAAAAGCGGCAAGAGGTAATAATTGTTTTCGTTTTCCGTGGGGTGATAAAATAGATAGTACATATGCTAATTTTTTTAACAGCAACGATCCATATGAACCATTAACAACACCTGTGGGTTTTTACGATGGTACACAGAAAAACAAGTTTAACACCAAAAATGCAGTAAGTGCCTATGGTTGTTACGATATGGCCGGGAATGCATGGGAATGGACAAATGATAATTTCGAAAAAACATCAGGATATTACTGTGGTAAAGGAGGGGGTTTTAACTTACATACACCCGCTTTTATGCAAGTATATTATGTAAGTACGTTCAGGGTTAAAGAAAATAATCCGCCATTAGATAGAACCCATTTATCAGATGGGTTTAGGGTGGTTAAGCACATAAAGAACTAATGAAATTTTTTCTAATAACAATATTGCTTTGGTGCATTACGGCATGCGCTTTTAACACCACGGTTAAAACCGGTGATACCATTTTGATTAAACTAAAATTAACCGATAAACATGGCAAAACAATTGACGAATCGGGTTATTTAAAAAAAGACATGCCGCTGTTGGTTCTAGTGGGTAACAATGAGGTTTTTAATATAATTGACAATGCTTTACCCGGAATGAAATTACACGAGGAGAAAAAACTTATTATACCTCCTCATGCCGGATTTGGCTCCAAAGGGGTATTTTACCTGACCAATCAAATGGATAGTGTTTATGTGGTAAATCCAACCGACACCTTATTTGCTACAATTAAAGTGATCAAAATAAACGATAGACATTAATATGTACCTTAATATAACCAAAAACACAATTAGCTAATTAGGTATATCAATAAAACTACATTTTATTTCCCTATTGATTTAACATTGAATTGAAACAACGTGTGCATTAACAACCAAATTTATTTCTGGTCATAGTATGGATGATATATTTTACGATAAAAGCTTAAATGATACTTTTACAAGTAATGGTTATGTTGTGTTTGATTTGCTGAGTAAAGAAGATATTAAGGAGCTGTTGTTAATTTACTCAAAGTTTTTAGGGAATAACCATATTACGCAGTTTACCACTACAAATGTTTCAATTTCTACTGAACTAAAGGTTGAAATAGCCAGGTGTATTGATGAAATTGTATCTCCAAAAATATCGCGTATAATGTGTAACATAAATTTTTGGCCCGGAGCATTTCTAATTAAACCAACAGGAGAAAACACAGCATTTGAGGCTCACCAAGATTGGACATTTGTTGATGAAGAAGAACATGTTTCAGGAAACTTATGGATACCTTTAAGCGATACAGATGATAAAAATGGAGGAATTGCTTTTTTAGCATCAACACATTATCCCAACATTAAAAGTATTCGTTCACAAACAATACCGGATTTTTTTCACCGCAACCGCGCCCTCTTAAAACCGTTTATTAAACCGGTTTTTCTAAAAGCTGGTCAGGCAGTTGTATTTAACCATAGCATCATTCACTATTCATATCCAAATATTTCTAACCAAAACCGCATTGCAGTTTCAAAAGGATTTAACTCTACAGGTGCAAAATTATTGCACTATTTAAGAACAACAGAACACGATGTAGAGCTTTACGAAATGCCACAAAACTTTGTGTTTAATTATTCTGATTTAAACGAATTAAAACAAAAACCCATTAATGGAAAGCTCATTAAACAATATGTGTCTGTGCAAAAAGATTATAGTGATGCAGAAATTATAGAAATAGTATCGGAATGCACGAAAAACCCTATAAATCTAATAGAATGATACATATAAAAAAAATAAGTACGCTTTTAATAATAATTCTGTTTATAGGTTCTTGTGCGCCAAAAGCAGATGTTGATATTGATACACAAGTGCTAAAAAATTTGTTTGTGGATACCGCAAGCATCTCTGAAAAACATTTGAATGATACCTATACATTTAAAAACGACACCATATACGCTAACAACAAAAAAGACTCATTATACGATGCATTGGAAGATCTGCATAAACATTATCTCTTTATTGATAACCTAAATACAAATTACGAAACCAAAACATACGCCAAAGTATTGCTTTTAGCCGAGTGGATTTATGGTAATTTTAATTACCAGTTTTTGGGACCAGATTTAGGCATGGCCGATACCTCTAAATTTGGCGTAAAATTTAACCAAACAGACTTAAACACTTGTTATACAATAGGCAACAAAAACTTGATGGCGCTTTGGTGTGGTGATAGAACAAACATGTTTGTGCGATTAGTTGATAGTTTGTTTCAACTTAAAACCCAAATTATATCAATCAAACCAATTCATACTTTTCCAACAGTAGAAATTGGTAACAACTACTACATAATTGATCCATACGATCCATCCATTTTATTCAATACTGAATCGAACAAAGTAATTAGTTACAAAGAATTATTAGCTAAAACAGAAAAACCAAAGGCAATTAGAACAAAAAGAACTTTTGGAAATGCCGGTGAACTTATCTCAAGTAAGTTTTATGCAGTACTGAAACAACAATATAAAAATCATAATATAGTAAACCTTATTGAACAGTATTTAAATGATAATACACCACATTTAATAACGTATATTGATAGCTGCTCGTTTGAGCCATTCAATACTATTAAAACCATTTATCCCATACAATCGCCCACTAATAAATTTGTAATTTATCCTAACCACTATAACTTACCACAAGAAATAACAAGTTCGAGGTTTAATAAATATTATTTAGGCAAAGATTGTAAAAACCAGCAATAAACATGTGCGGAATAGTTGGATATATTGATGTAGAAAAGCCGATAAACGAAATGGTATTTAACAACATGCTAAATACCCTTACACACCGCGGACCCGATGGCTGGGGAATCTATTGTAATCAGCAAACAAATATTGCACTTGGGCACAGAAGATTATCGTTTATTGACTTGTCGGAAACAGGTAAACAACCCATGTGCGATGTTTCAGGAAATTGTTGGATAACATTTAATGGCGAAATTTATAATTATAAAGAGCTAAGAAAAGAACTGACTTCGGCCTACACTTTTAAAACAGAAACCGATACTGAAGTTATTCTTGCAGCCTACAAGATTTGGGGAATTAATTTTATCAATAAGCTTAAAGGAATGTTTGCATTTGGTTTGTATGATTCAAACATCAACAAATTTTTTTTGGTGAGAGACCGTTTCGGTATAAAACCCTTATACTACTTTACAAATGGTCATCAATTAATATTTGCCTCCGAAATAAAAGCAATTATGGCATCAGGTATTGTACCAAAGGAAATAGACTTTAGTGCATTTGCCGATTATTTCGTTTACCGCTACATACCATCACCAAAAACAATTTGGAAAAATATCGCAAAGCTACCTCCCGCAACCTATGTAGAATTTGACACCATAAACCTGACAACAACAACCACAGAATATTGGAAAGTTACATCATCAAATAAAACAGAAAAAACCAATTTAGTAGTTGAAGAAATAAACCAATTACTGCAAAAAGCCGTTGAAGAACATACAAGAGCAGATGTGCCGGTTGGTTCATTCTTAAGCGGTGGTTATGATAGTAGTGCACTGGTACATTACATGAGAAAGCTGGATCAACATCCACAAACTTTTTCCATAGGGTTTTCTAAATGGGAAAAAAGTGAAGACCAATTTGCGAAAATTGTAGCCAAACACCTAGAAGTTGATAATACCAGCGTAACAGCAGATGAAGAAAGCTTGAAACTGGTTAACACAATGGCTAACGTTTACGATGAGCCCATCGCTGATATTTCGATAGTGCCTACATATATGGTGAGTCAATTGGCGGTAAAACAAGTAAAAGCTGTGTTAAGTGGCGAAGGGGCTGACGAAATATTTGCCGGTTACACTTGGCAACATGATTTTATGAAACAACAAAACAACAAAAGTTGGTTCAATAAATTATTCCCTAAAAATACATCCATTAATGATACGGTAATGTTTTACGCCCAATCTATGGCAATGGGTTGGTTTGACACTGATGAATTAAAGCAAATGTTAAATCCCGAACTTCATCAGCACATACCTGATGATGTTCACTGGTTTTACCGGAGACATTTTAATAAAAATTTGTCACCCTTAAAATCTATTCAGTACCTGGATGTAAAGTGCTTTATGGGCGAATTGGTTTTAACCAAAATTGATAGGGCCAGTATGGCAAATTCTTTAGAAGTGCGTGTTCCTTTTTTAGACCACATGGTATTAGAAAAAGTATTTTCTTTAGATGAAAACGTATACTTCAAACCGAGCCAAACCAAATATCTGTTATTTCAAAATATTAAGACCTATTTACCACAACAAATTTTGAGTAGAAAAAAACAAGGTTTTGTTGGTCCGGATACATACTATATGAATCTGGAATTTTATAAAAAAGAGTTATCAAATAGCTTATTGGTAAAAAATAACATCATCAACCAAAGTTACATTGATAAACTGCTAACTGAAACCTACAATTGGAAACTATGGAAGATTTTGATTATGGAGAAGTGGTACAAGAGATGGATGGAATAATCATTATTATTATATTGCTGCATTATTTACCCTGAAAACGATATGTTATCAATACTAATAACAGGTGGAGCCGGTTTTATTGGTTATCATTTACAACAAAAATTAACTGCAAAATATAATGTAAGCGCAATTGATTTATTGGATGGAAACAATAAAGTAATTGACCATAGAAAAAAGAACCTACAACATATTGTACATGGTGATATTAAGTTGCCTTTTTTACATTTGGTAGAAAATAAACCACAAGTAGTTATTCACTTGGCGGCAGAAACCGGCATTTCAGGCTCGTTAACAAACCCACAAAAATACTTCGATACCAATGTTACAGGTACATTTAACGTTTTGGAAGAATGCAGAAAAGCAGGCGTGAAATATCTGATATACGCAAGCAGTTCTAGTGTATATGAGCCTAACCAGGAAATGATGCACGAGAAGGCAAGAACAGAAAAACAATTGTCGTTTTACGGTACCACCAAAAAAATGAGTGAAATGATGATTGAAAATTATTGCAAACAATTTGGTATGGTGGCTATTGGTTTGAGGTTTTTTACAGTTTATGGATCGTACACCAGACCAGACATGGCAGCTTATAAGTTTATGAAGGCAATTAATTCCGATAAACCTATAATCTTATATAACAATGGTGAAGTGTACCGGGATTTTACACATGTAAGTGATGTTGTTTATTCAATAGATCTATTGTTAGAAAAAATACAAAACGAGCCCGTAGGGTCGCACCAAATCTTTAATATTGGTTTTGGTAAGCCCATTAGCGTTAAAGAATACGCAACTTGTATTGCACAAAATTTAAATAAGTCTCTGCTTACAGAGTTTGTTCCATTACCATCAAACGAATTACCATTAACACACAGCAACAACCAAAAACTGCAAAATTACATCAACTACAAACCCAAATGCCACATTAATGATGGCGTGGTAGAAATGACAAACTGGTTTAAAACCAACAACTATGAATAAGAAAGTTTTTGTATTTGTAGTTTGTGGTAAGCAAGAGCATCTTGATACTTTGAATCTGTCTTTACAATACTTAAAGAAGTACAGCAAACAAGAAATTGTTGTATTAACAGATACTTCAAGAAATGAATCGCCCATTATACACGAGCATGTTATTGATGTTAAAACGCCCACACACTACACAAATCACCAAGCAAGTATTTTTCTTAAAACAGGTATTCATCAATTTTTACCTAAGGGTAATTTGTATTGTTATTTAGATACAGATGTAGTGGCTGTATCTAACAGCTGTGATGAAATATTTAATGAATTTATTACGCCAATTAGATTCGCCCCAGACCATTGTAAAGTAAGAAAGTTTAGCTCGAGTGCTGTTAATTGTAATTGCCAGAAAAACAGAGAGACAGATCGACAAAAGTTTTTTCAGTTTACTAAAGACATTAATGGAGTTACCGTAACAGATCCTTATTTAATTGAAAAAGGGAAAGAGCTACAGTTTGAATTTGATCAACTCAAAAAATCGTTTCTAAAAAAAGCAGTTACCGCAGTACGTTTTTTCCTATGTCATAAAATATTCTACTTTAACGAGCAGTTTTATTTCAACAAAAAAACAAAAACCTGGCACCTTAATAACGGAGCTATTGTAATGTATGATGTTGATGTAGAAAAAATGCAAAAGGCAACCGGACTTGTATATAACAAATGGACTAAAAAATGGTATAACCAACAAGGTGAAGACATTTGGTATGACGAATGCAATCACCTAACCGAGTATATTTCAGAAACATTTAACATTGATGTTAAAGATAAAAACTGGCAACATTGGAACGGTGGTGTATTTTTATTTGACGATAGCAGCCACAGTTTTTTAGATGCTTGGCACAATAAAACCATGCACATATTTACCTTACCAAATTGGAAAGTACGCGATCAAGGCACACTCATAGCAACGGTGTGGGAGTTTGGTCTTTCAAATCACCCAACATTATCTAAAAAGTTTAATTTCATTGCTGATTATAACAACAACGGTGTTCAAATAAATACACAAACAGAAAAAATAACAGATGATGGTTTCATCTCCTCATACAAACCTGCTTTGGTGCATGTTTATCACCATTGGGGCAACCGTTCGTGGCCTATTTGGCAATGGGTAGAAAGTAAGTTGTGAGTAAATGTATAGGTTAAAAAAATACATATTACTATTTGGTGTGGCCATCACTTATATGGTGGCTTCATTATGTATTAATGAGTTTCATCCTTTTTCTCGTTTTCCTATGTATAATCAGTTTCCAAATTGGTCTTATGCATTCTACTTAACAGATCAAGACAACAATATTATACCCGCCCAAAAATTAAACATGACCGGAGGTGGAATTGGCCACTTGTATTACAGTATTGCACAACATAAAAATATCAAAATAGGTAATGGTGTTGAGGATAAAAAAGACTTAGCAGTAATCGGTAATGCCATGTTAAACGAAATACTAAAACGAAATACGCAACAAATTGAATTTAAGAAATTAAACCTTTATCGTAAGTATTTTTACTTTAGTGGTGACAGCATCATAAACACCGAAACATTAATGTATGAAAAAGGTTTTTAGCCAAATATGGAATAATAAATACAGCGATACTGAATGGAATTTAGCCAAGTACTCGCTGATGTTTTTTTGGCTTTTTAAAGTTATACCCATTTTGGTTAAATATAACGCTGCACCATTTCCACAAGGCATTTTTAATTGGTATACTTTTGATTTTATCGGCAATCCTAGCTACCGTTATGCGATAATCATCGTTTGCCTTGTATTAGCAGCTATGTATTTATCAGAAAAAAAAATGCAGTTGGCTTGTATCGGTTTATTTATTATCAGTTTATTTATATTTAGTTTAGAAGAATCTAACGGCATACTAAACAGGTACAGTTTATTAAGTTTTATCTTTGGGGCACAAGCATTTTCATACTTCATCTCAACACATTTCACTAAACTAGATTACACACAACTTAGGTTTAACTTTAGTATTCAGGCAATCGCAGCAGCCTACATGTTGTCTGCAATGTCAAAGCTTTTAACAAGTGGTTTAAATTGGATAACTGACTCAAAATATTTTGTATTACAAATATTAAAATCGCATTACTATAAATACATCACAACTATAGACCCACAACACTTAGAAGCCGGTAACACATATATTCGATTTATTGAAAACTACCCCAATAGTATCGCAATATTATTAACTACCTCATTAATACTTGAGTTATTTGCCTGGGTAAGTTGTCTAAACAAAAAATATGCATTGGTTTATGGTTGTTTGTTGTTTTTAATGCACGTAGGTATAAAATACATTATGGATATTTCTTTGGTTGGAATTTCAAGGCCAATGATTATTTTTATGATAAATCCACTATTTATCACATGGATAGTTGCCTTTATGCCGCTAGTTAAATTGATTAAAAAGAAATAATATTACTGAAACATTGAAGCATTTTTGCACCATATCAACACGATCGCACTTGTTTAAAACTAAAGCCCTTGCTGATAGTTTAAACAACTTTAACATGCATTTACATGTATTGGTTGTTGATGGAAATGCTGTTTACGAGAAACATAATCACATCACCTATTATTCCCTTCAATCAATACAACATGAAGTTGGACTTAAACTCATAAATAAATATCGCAACCAAGCTGATAAGTTACGTTGGGCGTTAAAAAGCGTTTTTATGATGGAGCTGCTGAAGCAAAATGATAAAATTATTTATGTTGACAATGATATTTGGTTTTACAGTAATCCCAACTTTTTGTTTGATATGCTGTATACACACACTATTTTACTAACCCCACATTTTTACGACACTAATCCTAATAAAAATCAAAATTGGTTAGAAGCAAACTTTAAAGTTGGCTTATTCAATGCCGGTTTTATAGGAGCAAACAAAAATGCCATAAAAGCTTTACAATGGTGGGCGGAGTGCTGCTTATACAACATCAAAAAAAGTTATTGGCGTGGTCTTTTTGATGATCAAAAATATTTAGATCTTTTTCCGGTATTGTTTGATGATGTGATGTTACTAAAACACAAAGGATGTAACCTAGCCGGTTGGAACTATTTATGGTACAAACTTGATAGGAATACAAATAACGAAGTTGAAATTGAACAATCATATCCATTGGTGTTTATTCATTTTGCCGAAACCTCATTAATTCATTTTTCTAAAGACGATAATTTTTTTAATAAGGAGTATAACAGCTATATAAGTAACCTCAAAAAATACAATGCTAACTATGTAAATAAGCGCTCTTATTTTAAAACCTACACGGTAAGCATTTATATCAATTATTTAAAATGGAAAGTTAGTCGCTTCTTAGAAAGTTGAAAGTATACTAAATGAAAAAAAATAAACAAATCAATACAACCAACACAAAAAGCAACTTTGGTAAATATTACCTTTTGCTAGCAATGGTGGTATTTGTGGTTTTTGCCAATACTTTATTTAATGGGTACAATATGGACGACCATTTGGTTACTCAAAATCACGTACATACCTCTAAGGGTTTATCGGCAATTAAGGATATTTTATCAAACAGCTACTACTCTAACAATACTGATATCAACTTCGACTATAGGCCTCTGGTTCATATATCATTCGCTATTGAACATCAGCTTTTCGGGGAACATGCAGGTGTGAGTCACTTTATAAATCTACTTATTTATTTAGTAACTGTACTTTTATTGTTTAAGCTGTGTATCAAATTATTTGGCGAAAACCTTATCAATGCAGCGCTGCTTGCGTCACTTATTTTTGCAGTACATCCGTTGCATACCGAAACCGTTGCCAGCATAAAAAACCGTGACGAATTGTTGGCACTACTACTGGGATTAACCTCAATATATATAGCAATTAAATACACACGAAGTAAAACCATTACATGGTTGATGTTGGCATCACTGGCTTTTACCATGGGTATGCTTGCAAAAAAATCTATTTACCCAATTGCAATTATTGCACCTGCAGCAATTCTATTACTTAAACAATCAACCCTAAAAAATACAATATTAATTGCTTTGGTCCTTGCTTTACCATCGGCATTTGCCGGTTCCGACCTTCAGTTTAACAAAGGGTTGTTATTATTCGTTCTTCCATTCATAGGTATTCTGTTAACTCACCTACTCATTAACGTATCATACTACACCTCACATTTAAAAAATTATCTTTTAACCATTCCGGTAAACACTGTTTTAATCACTTTATCAGTTATTACATTTACTACCGGCTTTATGCTTAAAGAGATTGTTATCGTTATTCCGGCCATTATATTAACTGTACTTTTACCAAAAGTTAACCGCCCATCCATACTCATTATACTTGCACTACAAATCACGCTTACAGCATTTTTATTTGATGTAAAACTATTTCATAAGATCGCATTAATACCTTCCATAGCTTGTATTGTGTTTATTGTAAACCTAACTCAAAGAAAAAAAACAGATTACTTTTTTTTAGCTATAGCGTTATTACCTCTGTTTGCTTACCTAATCGCGCATAAAAGTTTAACAAGTGCTAGTATTTTTGTTGAGTTAGCACTCTATTTTATTTTACTAAACAAAAGAGCAATTTGGGGGCTTGGGTTTATATTATTTTCAACTGCATTTTCAGGAATTTTATTCCAAAGTTCCGTATATCAATACATGCTCATTGGTTATGCTGTTTTAAACGTAATCAACGAGTATGTCATCTCAGGTAAGTTAAATTTTGATAAACCAATCACTAAAGTATCTCTGGTTATAGCTGCTACAATAGGTATTCTATTAACTAGTCAAATACATTCACCATTAGGTAATAAAATAAACCAACAGTATCAACGATTCCAAAGTGAATACCTTAATGATAAACCATTAAAAAGTAATGATAAGGGAAGGGCAATCAATTATATTGAAAACACATTATCCGGAAAATATACAAGGGCAGAAATTTTGGCAACCGGATTTGCCACCATTGCCGAATATGCACGCCTAACACTCTACCCTGCCCAACTTTCGTTTTACTATGGATTCGCCAGAGTCAAAACGGTAAATTTTTCTGATGTTACAGCTTGGTTAGGCTTGTTATTTTACCTCGTATTGGTGGCTGTAGCATTGTGGCAACTTCGTAAAAATACTCTTATCAGCATTGGCATAGCTTGGTACCTCATTAATATAATGCTATTTAGCAATTGGATTGAACCCGTAGCCGGTATGGTGGGTGAGCGTTTGGCTTATACCGCTTCAGTTGGTTTTTGTATAGCTGTTTCTGCTTTTGTAGTAAAATTTAAACCAACTTTATCATTACATAAACCCAAAGGATTAGAGTTCTTTCTCATTCTTATTTTGGTTTTGTTTTCAATACGAAGTATTAGCCGAAATAGCGATTGGAAAGACTCTATAACACTTATGGAGCATGATATTGAACATCTTGAAAACTCAGCACAAGCACACAATTTATTAGCATTAAACCTGATGTATATGTCCAGCAATGGAAAAAAACTAAGTGAACAGGAAGTAATTACCATGCAAAATAAAGCCGCCTTCCATCTGCAAAAATCAGTTGACATTTATCCTTACTTCTTTAATACGAACTTCGACTTGGCAAGGGTGTATATAGGCTTAGGTGAATTTACAAAAGCGAAAATAGCACTCGAGCAAGCCCTAAAAATTGATTCCGAGAACTTATTCGCATTGGAAGAATTAGCTAAAACATGTTATGAACTTAAGTTGGTAGCTGAAACTGAAAAGTATGCAAATATGTATTTAGCCAAGATTCCTCAGAACGAAAACATGCATGAGATTCTCGTTTATAATATGCTTATAAATAATAAATATGAAAGCGCCATGTATTATGCTGAAAGGGCTATGAGTTATTACCCGAATAATGAAATTATTCAAAGGATGTATACTGATGCCAAAAGATTATCGGGTAATACACCCACAAAAAACTAATAAAAGTTTGGTTTGATGTTGATTTAAATCACTGCTTGGGTAAAGCAAATGGGCTACCTTGCCATACATAAATAATTTAATCATGATGATTACACTTAACACCCAAACCAGCATCAAACAAATACAGGAAAGTTTTGCAAACCGTTTTCCATTTTTAAAAATTGAATTTTTTATTGACGCCAATAACGATAGTATTAATACTGCTAACGAAATGATTAAGGACCCTAACTTAACCCTTGGTAGTTTAGCAAAGCAAAATATAAACACTAACATTGAAATTCATGGCACACATACCATTAACGAGTTGGAGCAATTGTTTAAAAATAGCTTTGGAGTAATTGCTCAAGTGTTTTACAAACGCAACAACAACTGGTTGGTTACTTCTACCTCTGATAAGTTGACACTAAACGAATTAAACCAAAAAGCAGAAGACAACGCCAAACCTATTAATGAAGAAGGTATGGTTGATGCCGCTGATAGAATGGAGCTAGAATAGGTTAATATACCGTCACAGATTTCACAGATGAATTATTTTTATACAGTCCATGAAATTTGTGGCTTTATGTCTATGCAATCTTGTTTTTGCGTTCCATCAAAAACGCAATTACAACAAAAATCAATAACAAAACTGCACTTGTGGCATACTTTATAAATCCTGCTGCAAACGGTAAATACTTAGCTACATAATACAATACCAATGCAAAACCTACATAACCCATTAATCGTTTAACTTGATAAGGTATTGGGTAATATTTGGCACCCATTGCATAACAAATTACAGCCATAGTTACATAACAAATTAAGGTGGCCCATGCACTTCCTGTATAACCCCAAAGTGGCACTAAAACAATGTTGGCCAAAATAGTTATCACAGCCCCAATGGTTGATATCATGGCTCCTTTGTTGGTGTTATCGCTTAACTTGTACCAAATAGAAAGGTTAAAGTATATACCTAAAAACATATTGGCCAATAATAGTATAGGTACTACGTGCAGGCCTTCCCAATAACGGTTATTAATAAAGTGCTTAAACACATCAATGTATAGCGTAACCGTTAAAAATAGCACCAAACAAACCAAGGTAAAGTAATTCATTACCGTGGCATAAATGTGTCGTTTGTCGTTATCTTTTGCATGGTTAAAAAAGAAAGGCTCAGCAGCGTATCTAAAAGCTTGTATAAATAAAAGCATAAGTACAGATAACTTATAATTGGCACCGTATATACCCGTTGCCCTTAGGCCTTCTTGCACATCCGTGTAAACATAAGAAATAATAATTCTATCGAGCGTTTCATTAATCATACCCGCAAAACCAACCACCATTAAAGGCAGACCATATACCAGCATTTCGCGCCAAAGGGTTTTGTTAAACGAGGCATTGCGTATGGCCAAAATTTCTTTCCACAACAACGGAATAGTAATGATGCTTGCAATTAAATTGGCAATAAAAATGTAACCTATGTTGATGTTACCATCATACATGGGAAGTAGTGTGCCATATTCTTTTTGAACATAAGGACACAACATCAAAAAATACAGGTTTAAAAGTATATTGGTAAAGATGTTGATGTTTTTAACGATGGCAAATTTTAAAGCTTTGTTTTGCTGACGTAAATACGCAAACGGCACAGCGCTTATCGCATCTAAAGCGATGATGGCGGTAAAATAAACAACATACTCAGGGTGTTCGGGTATATTAATAAAAGAGGCTATTTGTGGTGAGAATACACCAAACATCAACCCAAAAAATAAAGACGAACTGATTAACGAAGTTAAGGCTGTGCTGTACACTTGTGCAGGATTATCCTGCTTTTGCGAAAACCTAAAAAACGCAGTTTCCATGCCGTAAGTAAGCAACACATTAAAAAAGGTTACGTACGAGTACATTAATGTGTTTATGCCAAATTCGGCAGTATCAAACAAAGCGGTATGTAAGGGCACCAAAAGGTAGTTTACAAACCTGCCAACTATTTGACTTAAACCGTAAACGGCTGTTTGCGATGCAAGTTTTTTTAGAGGATTCAACAGTGCGTAATTAATTAGGTCTCAAAAGTAATGTAAAATATTTAGCAGAATTTTCGTTGATTATTAACAAACAACGCAGGTTTGTATATTTTCGTGCAACATGTTTAAATACCTATTTATACTATTCAGCTTCATTTCTGTAACCACATTTGCCCAACAACAAGATGAGCAATTGGCAGCTCAGTACATGAGCAATAACGAATACAGTAAAGCCATTGAGGTATACGAGCGTTTGTATAACAAAGGCAATAAATCAACGTACTTATATGATAATTTACTTACCTGCTACTTTAAGCTAAACCAGTTTGATGATGCCGAAAAATTGGTGAAAAAACAACAGCGTAAAGAGCCATCAAGTGCTTATTATTTGGTTGATTTAGGTTTTGTATACGAAAAAGCAAATCAACCAGATAAAGCCAAAAAGGCCTACGAAAGTGTGTTGCAAAAACTAAATGCAAGTTATGATGCTACGATAGAAACAGCCAACGCCTTCCGTAAAAGAAACAAAACAGATTTTGCGGTGGCTACCTACCAAAAATCGCGTAAACTAAATGGCGATAATACCAATTTATTTTGTGTTGAATTGGCACAATTATATGCCGAAAAACAAGAAACAGGTTTGATGTTGCAAGAGTATTTATCTGCCATTAACCAAAACCCCGAAATGCTGGAAGATGTGCAGGGATACCTACAATTGTATTTGGATAAAGATGCTGATTACGAGCTATTGAAACAAACTTTGGTAAAAAAAGCCAGAGATTTTCCTGCAAACGAGTTGTATGGCGAAATGTTGGTTTGGTTATACGTGCAACGTAAAGATTTTGATAATGCATTGATACAAACCCGTGCCATAGACAAACGCCAAAGCAGGCAAGGTCAGCGAATTTTATTATTGGGTGATTTAGCTGTGGCCAACCAAAAATACGATGCAGCCGATAAGGCCTATAACGAGGTGTTGTCATTTGGCAACGACAAACCTTTTTACATCAATGCCAAATTGGGCATACTGCATGCGCGTAACCAAAAAATATTTTATAGCGGAAACTATACTCCGCTTGATTTAACCGCATTAGAAACAGAATACTTAAACTTTTTAAAAGAGTTTGGTCGTTACCCGTTTACAGCGCAAAGTTTACGTGAGTTGGCCCACTTACAAGCGTATTATTTATACAAATATCCCGAAGCAATTAATAACTATAACGAGCTCATTAACATGCCGCGTTTGGATAACCGTTTTAAAGCCGAGTGTAAATTGGATTTGGGTGACATTTATGTTTTAAAGGGTGAAGAATGGGAAGCGATGTTGCTTTACGGGCAGGTTGATAAAGAGTTTTTAGAAGATCCGCTTGGACAGGAAGCTAAATTTAGAAACGCCAAACTAAGTTATTATTTGGGTGAGTTTGAGTGGGCACGCGCACAATTAGATGTGTTGAAAACCGCCACTACACAATTAATCGCCAACAATGCTATTGAGTTGAGTTTACAAATACAAGATAACACTATAGATAGCAACGAAGAACCCATGCGCTGGTTTGCACGAGCTGATTTATTCTATTTTCAGAACAGATTAACTGATGCCACACGTGTATTGGATAGCATTGAACTTATTTATCCGAAACATGAGTTAACAGATGATGTGGCTTACAAGCGTGCAGAAATTGCCTTAAAAGAAAAAGACTACAATAAGGCTATTAGCTTCTACGAAAGAGTTTACAAAGAACACGGCAGTGATATTTTAGGCGACAATGCATTGTTCTACCTAGCCGAAACATACGAAAGTAAACTAAACAATAAAGAAGAAGCCCGTAAAAACTATGAACTCTTTATTGAAAAATATCCGGCAAGTTTCTTTTTAAATGAAGTAAGAAAACGCTACCGTGCTTTGCGTGGTGATAGTAACACAAATTGAATTAAAACAACGGTGTTTCCCTAATCTGTTTGATTGGGTTCATTAAGTTTAATTTCAGCGTAAACGTCATACGTTGACCAACTGAGTTTTGTAGTGCTTCCCAACTTTCTGAAATATTTGGATCGGCAAATACGGGTAAGTTTAACTGAAACGCACCTTTAAATAACCAAAGACTAACTCCTGTTACGTAATGTAAATTGGCGTTGTAAATAACACCTCTTGCACCCGTATTTCCATTAATAACAGGTGTTCTGGTATTCATCACTGCCACATCAAAAAATAACCTGATTGGTAACACGCCCGGAATAGTAGATGTAAAATTAGCAGCTGCAGCCCAATAGTCAGTTTGAGCTACATTGGCATAGGTTCTAAATCCTGTTCCGCCCGGCATAATTTGTTGCGTAAAAATATTCGATCGGCCAATTTCTGTCTCGCCCCTGCCAAACTGCGAATGGTCGTACAAGTAATCGTAATAGCCATTGTTTTCGGCCAAACGGAAATAGGCGCGTTGATCTTTTCCGTCACTAGGTTTTTGCAAAAACAAACCGGCAAAACCCCTCACCGTTAAACCTTTGTCTTTTTCACCATAATCAAAAAAGGCATTATACTCGGCTGTAATCTTTTGGAAAACACTTTGTGCATTGGCATACTGGTAATTTAACTGCACATCGTATGGTTTAAGTTTGTTTCTTTTTTTGTGCGTATATTTTACATCAGCATAACCCAAATGTTGGTCGAAATTTGAGAACAATGCAGTAGTATGTTTTTGTTCGTTTACCATTACATACCTGATGTCTAACCTTTTTTCTATTCCGTTACGCGGTGTATTATTGGCAAAAATAAAACTAATACGTGGCGCTAATTTTTCGTATACCCGTGTACCAAATTTTTCACCCAAAATATTGTTGCCTAAAGTGTCACTTCCAATAATTTGGTTGCTGTTGTAACCGGCAGTAGCATACCTTGCCACATCAACACCAACTTGTGTTTCCTTAATAAAGCCATTACCCAAAAACCTGCGCTGTAAACTTAAACTTCCGGCTAAATCTTTAGTACCAAAGGCATACATGGGTGCAATAATGTATTCTGTTTTTTTACGTGGCAAAATGCTGTTATAAAAAGCTAAACCCAACATCGTTTTGTTGTAATAATTAGCCCCTATAATTGGCAACCAAAACAATTGCTGATTATATGGTTTTTCTTTATTCACCAACATTTTCACTTCCAGTTTTCGCGCTGTTTTAAATAAACCTTTTGTGCTTGCGTAATTATTGTCTCTAAATACATCTATGTATTCTTCGCGCGCATCAATTTTAATTGTTGTAGCACTGTTTGCAGGTAAGGTTATGGTAGTTTTTCCGGTAAACGGTTCTACTTTTGTTTCGTGTAGAATGCCATCTTTTTTTAGGGTTTGAACAGCAATTGGAGTAGCTATCCCCCCCTTATTCTTTAAAGTAACTTCTAAATTTCCGTTGCGTTTTTTTACTTTACAAATAGCATAATCAGGATTGTTTTTTTCATGCATCAACCCATAAAAAAACCAATCTAAATTTTTACCGGTATATGTTTTTGCATGCTCAATAAAATCGTTTGGCAATGGGTGTTTGTACTTCCATTTTTCGTAATAACTTTTCATCATACCATCAAAAACTTCTTTACCCAAATACACTTCTAATTGTAAAAAAGCCAATGCTGATTTTCCGTAAATGATGGTTCCATAGTTTTGATGGGTGAATCGTTCTGATGGTAAGAAAGGTGCTTGTGCATTGTTGTTACGTGCAGTATACAAGTACTGTATCTCTAATGCACCAAATGATGACTCAGCCATGTTTTCAATACTAAGCGAAAATCCTCCCGACTTCTTACGACCAAACAAATTACCGTGCTTAACCGGTTTTGAGGTGTATGTGCTTCTGGCTTCATAATAATTATTAATACTTTCATCCATCCAAGGATAAAGCCTTTCGTTACTGCCCAGTATACCGTAAAACCAGTTATGACCCACCTCGTGTGCGATAACCTGCCTGCTTACCTCTGTAACATTGGTTATGGTTGGATACTCCATGCCACCACCTGCTTTTAATTTTGTGATTACAACAGAGGCATGTTGATATGGATAATTACCAACGTTATCAGAATAAAACTTAACCGCATCATTGGTGTATTTTATGCCCTCACTGCGTTTTTTATCATTGTCTTTTTCGCTAAACAACCAGGTTTCAACGGTGTGTCCATTGCTTAAAGTAACCTCACCCCTACTCACTTTAAATTTAGCACTGGCAAACCATGCAAAATCATGTACAGAATCTTGAACAAATCGTAAGGTTTTTAAAGGTTTATTTGATGGGTGTAATTGTATAGATGCATCGTTTCGTTTTAACCACCATTCTTTTTCTTCCGGCTGTTGAATTTGCCCGGTTGCCGCAACCACATAGTCTTTTGGTACGGTAATGTCTACTGTATACTTTCCATACTCACTATAAAATTCTCCTTGATCTAAATAGGGCATTGGGTTCCATCCATTTACATCATATACAGCCGGCTTTGGATACCATTGTGTTACACAAAACAACATATTTTCTTCACCCATACGTGAAAACACTTTGGGCATTTTTACCCTAAAAGATGTAGTAATTTCTACTTTTTGTCCGGGCAAAACAGGATTATCCAAAATAAGTTTAGCCACTTCGTAACCCGACACAAACTCTGTTTTAACACGCTGTCCGTCTATTCTAAAATTTAACGAATCAAGTTTGCCTCTATCGGTTTTTGGTGCGTGGTAAAACTCGGTCTGTCCGTTTTCTATCTGCTGTTTAGCAAATGGAGTTCCTGTATTCAAATATGCATTAGGCCATAAATGCATAAATATTTCTTTTAGTGTGTCGGGCGAGTTGTTGTAGTAAGATATAGTTTCGAAACCACTCAACACATTTTGTGAATCTCGTAAAGTAACTTGTATATTGTAATCAACCTTTTGCTGCCAGCTAGCTTGGTTAAGTTTGTTATTTTGAGCTGATGCAACAGTGCAAAATAAGAAGCCGAGTACGGTTAGTGCATTTTTATACATACACGCAATAAACGTATTTTTAGTGTAAAATATTTGTTGTTTTTAGGAACTGTTTATGTGACAGTTGAGTCAAGCCAATGACGCTGTATGACATGTTGTTTAAATACACACGTTTAATAAGTTGTGCATAATCTTCATACTTTTTTCAGACAACGGGTCGTTTTGGTGTTATATTTGTTAAGCTAAGCTTTAGAATTATGGATGCTGACGATTTTTTAGATGAAGAGGTACAATCGAATGTGCAGCGCTTCGAAAAAATGTTGAGGAACAAAACCCGAGAGTTTTTTGAAGCAGAGGTATTAGAGGAAATTTGTGACTATTATATCCAAAAGGAAAAGCTGAAGAAGGCGCTGGAAGTTTTATATTTTGGCGAAGAGCTGTATCCTAACCACATCGGATTTATGGTGCAAAAGGCCAGCGTTTTTTTAGCTATGGGTAAAATTAACGAAGCCCTCGAAATTACCGAAAGCGCAGAGCTTTACGAACCATTTAATGCCGATATTGCTTTAATAAAAGGTGAGATACTGCTGAACATGAACCAAGAGGAAGAGGCTGAGGCTTGTTTTGAAAAAGCACTTTTGCACACCGATGAGCGCGTAGATATTTTATTTGAAATTGCATACGCATACGAAGAAACAAACCGTTTGGCCAAATCAGCCGAATATTTTGAGTTAATTGTAGAAGAAAATCCCGAATTAGAACAGGCCTATCACGAAGCCGCAAACGCATACGATTTATTAGGTAGGTTTGATAAAAGTGTGGCTTATATTAACAAACTGATTGATATAGATCCATATAATACATCAGCCTGGTATGCATTGGGTGTGGTTTATACCAAAATGGGTGATTTTGATAAAAGCATTGATGCATTTGACTATTGCCTGGCTATTGATGAAGACTTTACCGCTGCGCGTTTTAATAAAGCCAACGCACTGGTTGAGTTGGATAAGTATGAAGAAGCAATTGCAGAATACAAAACAACCATTGAGCGCGATGGCCCTGATGCAGTTACTTTTTGTAATTTAGCCGGTTGTTTGGAGCGACTAGATAGGAATACTGAAGCCAGAGAGTTCTATAAAAAAGCTACAAAGTTAAATCCCAATATTGCAGAAGCCTGGTTTGGTATTGGCTTAACTTACGATAAAGAGGACAGATTAAAAGAGGCACTTCAATATGTAAAACGTGCGGTTTTATTGGAGCCTGATAATACAGAATACCTACTGGTTTTGGGCGAAACCGAATATAAAATGAACCACGTGGAAGAGGCTATTAATTGCTACCAAGACATCATTTTGCTCGATCCGATGATGATGGAAGCTTGGTTAGATTGGTCGTATGTGCTTTTTACAGAAAACAAACACGAAGAAGCTGTAGATATTATTGACAAAGCCTTAAAGTTAAGCCCTGATAATCACCAACTACAATACAGAATGGCTGCCTATTTGTATAAAATGGGCAAAATCAAGCAGGCAAAAGTGCACTTAGAAACTGCATTAAGTATTAATTTTGACGACCACTTTTTAATGTTCGAGATTATGCCTGAACTTAAAAATGTTAACGACATTACATCACTTATTGCATTGTACGACAAAAAATAATGAGAAATTTTAAACTTAAGCAGTTACCGGAAAGAACTGCAAAGCCACGTAATAATGGTTTAACCATGGTTATGGATAAAGGTCTTAGCCTTACCGAAGCCGCAAATTTTATTGAAGCAAACAGCGAGTATGTAGATTTGGTGAAGTTAGGTTTTGGTACCAGCATGGTATCGCCAAACTTGGCCGAAAAAATTAAGTTATACAAAGAAGCGGGTATGCGGGTTTATTTTGGTGGTACTTTGTTTGAAGCTTTTATTGTGCGTAATCAATATGAAGATTATTTAAAAGTAGTTGAAAAGTATGGATTAGAGCATGTTGAAGTTTCGGACGGTAGTATTGAAATGCCACACGAGGTAAAGCTTGAGTACATAACCAAACTAAGTAAACACGTCACGGTTTTAAGTGAAGTGGGGAGTAAAGATGTAGAAAAAATCATCCCACCTTACCAATGGATAGAACTAATGAAAGCAGAGCTGAAAGCCGGTGCATGGAAAGTAATTGCCGAAGCGCGTGAAGCCGGAAATGTGGGTGTTTACCGCAGCAGTGGCGAAGTTCGTGAAGGATTGGTACAAGAAATTTTAACCAAAATTGATGGCGAAAAAATTATATGGGAAGCACCTCAAAAAGCACAACAAACCTATTTTATTAAGTTGGTTGATGCCAACGTAAACTTAGGCAACATTGCACCAAACGATGTAATTCCACTAGAGACTTTACGTATTGGTTTACGCAGTGATACCTTCACTTTCTTCTTAAACAAAAACGCTAAGTTTATTCCTAAAAAGAAATAAGCACTAACTAATTAAAAATCCACTCGACATGTCGAGTGGATTTTTTTATTGGCTTTGAAATATCGCAATGCGTTATTTAATTAAAAGTTTGGATGTAGTTTTCTTATTAGAAGTAATTACCTCAACAAAGTAAACTCCGCTGCTTAAGCCATTTTGGCTAATTAGGTTTTTACCTTGGTGAACGTTTTCAGTAAAACTTACAACTTGTTGTCCGCTTATGTCTGTTATAGTTATTTGTACAACTTCATCTTTCTCGGTTACAATTTCTATGTTAAAATCATTAACTGCGGGATTCGGAAATATTTGTATCTGTTCTTGCATCAAACCGTTGTAACCAACAACAACCACCGATGAATAGGTGTACTTTCCGTCTCTATCCAATTGTTTTAAACGATAATACAACGTTTGGTTTGTGTTTGCATCAGCATCAACATAGTTATACGTATTGTTTTGGTTTGATTGAAGCGCAGGTACAAACGCAATGGTTTGCCAATCTGTTTGTGCAGTAGTTTTACGTTCAATTTCAAAGCCTTTATTGTTGATTTCTGTAGCGGTTTTCCATGTAAGCAACACATCATTATGCTGCTTGTTGGCTGTAAAGTTCAGCAACTTAACCGGTAATGGATTTGAATTTTGAATCACAATCATAAATCGTTCGCCAAAGGTTAAAACATTACCACCCGATACGCTAAAAGTATAACTGTTGGTTGTGGCTAGGTTTACTGCCTGCTGGTTAAACTTGTCAATAAAATACGCTCCGCCATTTGTTGGCAACGAAGCATAGTTACTAAAAGTAACAGTGTAAGTTCCAGTTGGTGCATCAAGGTTTAACTTAAATGTATCGGCTACTGTGTTTATTGGGGTTGAAAGGTACTGTTGCAATACATCATCAACACCTTTAAAACTAAAGTTAATAGATGCATTGGTAAACTTCAAGGCATCCTCGGTAGGATTATAATTTTTGCTTGATGAGGCATTAATATTTAACCAAGCAAAATCTGCGTTTAACGAGTCTCTTCTAATCTCAATTTTAAAAGGATTAACATTTGTTTTAAAGTTACCCGCAGCGTCTGTAACAACTTTTGCTGTTTCGTTAAAAGTAATACTAGGGCTTGCAGCCGTTGCCTGCACAAAAAATCCTTGTCCTGATGCAATGTTTAACGAGCCATTATTTGCTATGTAAGCATTTGTACTCGGATCAAACACATAATAAAAAGCTGCTAAATTATTTTTAGTTAACAAGGCCCAATCAATAGGACAAGGGTAAGGATTACCTACCAAATTCCAACCATCATTTGACGAAACTCCGGTATTGGTATAAGTAATACTTGGTGAAAAAGACCCTTTGTTTATCTCACCAATAAAATCAACCGTTACCGCATTTTGACTAACATAAGGAGGCGTATACCATTGCGGAGAAGACAATGTTCTATCACCCCTAACAAACGCAATAGCACCTGAACCTGACGAAAGGCTATTATTAATATTTGAAATTCCTTTCCATCCTCTACCACCTGTAGTAGACTCTTGATAGGTATAAACCGTATGTCCATTTGTAGGAGTGGCATCAAAACCATTTGTAACGCCACCCGTACCGCTTATAAACATATCGTCCTTTAAATCTGCAAATGTAAATCCGGCTACGTTTGGTGATATCATTCTCGACCTACGAGTAACAGCAGGAATATATCGTTGCACCGTAACATTACCGGTTAAATCGGCAGGGGCAGTAATTTGTGCTACTCTTGCCGTTCCTGCATTATCAGAAATTAATACTAAGTTTCCGTTTGAGCGAAGAATACCATTGGTAATAGTAACTAAATTTGTTACTTCTAAACCGTTGCTGCCAATTGTGGCTTCGGCACTTGTGCCTGTTCTGTTTAAGGTAAAGTTTCTTACCCTGTTGTTGGGTGATGTTGCCGTCATGCGCAGTGTACCAAAATTTCCACCCGAAGTTCCTCCAATAATTAAACTTGCATTTGCAGAACCCGTTATGGTACCTGAACCTGATGCATTTATTGTACCATTAAGTGTTAAGGTTTGATTTTTTATGGACAATGTACCCGCTGCTAAATTCAATTCACCATTTACAGTTAAGGCTCCTCCGGTTTCAAGTGATAAAGCTGCAGAAGCATGGTTTAGCCTAACATTATCAATTGTCACGCTTGTACTAATTTGAACCGCAGAATTTATTTCTACCCAGGCACCTTCTGTTGATGTTGGCACTCCATCAGGATTCCAATTGGCAGCAGCACTCCAACTTGCGTTACCTGCACCACCATCCCAGGCACGTGCATACAATTCGCCTATTACAAATTCTCCGGCCGAGTTTATACCTGTTACCTGTGTACTTGTGGCTGTTCTTGTTCCTATAGTTGGCACCAACCAAGTAGCACCATTGTACCTCGAAACGTAAAAAGCAGAGGTGGTTGCTCCACCATCAACTTCACCACTTAAAAAGTTAAATGTAGCTCCATAAGTTGTAAAAGTGGCGTTCACATTGGCTACAGTCCATTTTCTATTTACAGATTTAGAACTGTTTAGTTGCGAATTGGCAATATCACTATGGTCGCCCGTGGTTGAGCCTACTGCAACAGATCCCGCAACAGAAACAGAAGCAAATGCAAGCGAAACAGGTGTATACCCATCTGTTGTACCAATCTCGAAAGTAACAGTTGGAGAACCCGCAGCAACATGTTTTTGTAAAGTACCAATAACATGCCCACTGGTTCTGCTTAATGAAGCACCACTTGGTAAAATTATTTTAAAGTTGCCGGTATTCACGTTTCCCGCTGTAAAAGTTAGCGTTCCGTTTACGGTTATGTCTGTTGAGTCGTAAACCAAACTCTGCGATTTATTTACGGTTAAATTATTAAAGGCTCCGGTAGATTTTAATGTTTGTGTAAATGGACCTGTAAGACTAATGGTGGTATTTGTACTGGTAAAGGTTCCACCTGTCATGGTCCAACTACCTTGCAAACTGTGGGTGTTATTTCCGCCAATAAATGTTCCATTGCTTAATGTAAAATTACCTATAATAGTAAGTGCTCCGGCCGCAGTTTTATTACCTGCAGATGAAATTGTAAGATTACCATACGGAGCAACAGTTATTGTTTGTGTTGTACCGGCATACTCAACCGTACTAAAAGTATCCAATTCGGTTGTAGTAAAGGTTGGTAAGGCATTTGTTCCTTCAAGTTTCAGTGTCGCATAATCGTGTACTATAAGTGCCCCGGCATCTTGAGTAATGGTGTAGGTTGATGTGGCTAATGTTCCACTTTCAACAGATAAATCAGTAACAGTTGTTAAATTCATCCCCAATGTTGTTGTTGCATTTGTTTTTGCAATGGTTAGCATTGGAAATGCAGTATTGCTGCCGGATATAGTTGAGCCGCTTGTTCCTATTATCCTGGGTGAACCGGTTGATGCGGTATTCATGGTTCCGTTATTTACAAAATTACCACTTACGTTAAAATCTGAGTTGATCGTTAAAACAGCACCATTGTTTATTGTAAAATGGTAAAATGTGGTGGTAGAGTTTGCGCTAATCTCTGCATTTGAAGACTGCACCACAAAAGTTGATGTGCCGCCATTTAGGGTTCCATTGCTCTCTATATTTCCTCCTACGTTGTAAGTAAATGATGATGCATTAAATGTTGCTGAACTTCTAATGGTTAAATTTCCTCCTATACTCCAACCCGAAGGCAAAGTAACTCCCGATGCATTTGTGTTTGAAATAATAATATCGGTAACTGTTGTTGGTGTTCCTGTAATGGTTATTAATCCCGTGCCACCAAAACGCAAAGTACCCGTACTCGTTAATTTATTGTTTCCCAATGCAAGTGTAACATTGGTTGTAGGTAAAAAGAAAAGCGTACCACTACTCACAATTGTACCATTATTTGTAACATTACCTGTAATGGTATCTGTAAAGTTTCCTGCATCAAAACTCGCTCCCGAACCAATAGTTAAATCTCCATAAATACGCCACGGAACACTTGCTGTAACCCCCCCTGTATTGTTTATATTAAGGTTAGCATATGTAGGTGATGAATTTGAGCTCAATACAGGAGAAACAGAACCATTGAAATTAATGATACCTGTTGATACTGATAATATCGCATTTACAAACTGGATGTTTTGAGTTACGGTTCCGGTAAATGTTGTAGTACCCGAGCTTGATAGTGAGCCACCATTAATCAAATCTCCGTTAACAGTATGCAAACCGCTTCCTGCTGTGTAAGAACCGGTACTTGACACCTGAAATTTATCGTTAAGTGTAATGTTTGAACCATTAACGGTGTACTGACCATTAATGGTAACTTTATTAAATGTGGTGTTGCCTGTAATTGTTTTCGATGCTCCGGAAAAAATCATACTGCCTGTTCCTGGGGTAAACGTTCCGCTGTTTGTCCAATTTCCATAAAGGTAAATGGCATTAGCACCACTTGCAAAGGTTGCCCCTGAGTTAATGATTAAGTTTCCTTTTACATCCACATTGCCATTTAATGTTTTTGCATTACTTGCACCGTTTAAAAATGTAAGATTTCCATAAGAAAGACCACCTCCAACTGTTTGGGCATTTGTTCCGTTGTAAGTAACTGTACTGTTGGTATCGAAATTATAGCTTGTAAAATTTGAAGGAAAATTTGATGCACCTGCAAGTGTTAGACTTGTTCCTTGTGCCATTGTTAAGCTGCCACCCACAGCAATTCTGTTAAAAGTGTACGTTGATAAATCAAGCGAGCCGGACATCATGTTTACACTTCCACTAACGGATGTATTGCCGCTTAAAGTGGCGGTTCCCGATGCCTTATTGATTAACACATTGTTAAATGTAGACGCACCAATATTTTGTGCTCCGGTTCCGTTAAAACTAATTGTTCCTAATGATGCAATAAAGTTTCCACTATTATTCCAATTACCTGCAACATAAACACTATCACTCCTTCCATTTAATATTCCTGAACTAGCGATAATAACATCACCCAACACCTCTGTAGTTGCCAATATATCAAGCTCTCCGCTAAGTATATTTATGCTATTACCAATCACACTTCGCGATGTGATACCTGCCGCAACACCTGCTGATTTATCAACCACCAAGTTATAATAATTTAAACCCGCTATTACCTGAGAACCGCTACCATTATATTTAATTGTTCCGGTGCTTGGTATTACTGTTCCATTATTTAATATATAATCCTCGCCAATGGTTAGTGTTCCGCTACCATTAAACACCAAAGAGCAACCTAGGTTTTGTGTTAAATTTCCACTTACAGTTATTGTTCCTGTTGTTAAACTTAAATCTATAATATGGTTTGATGTATTGTCACCCAAAGTCAAATCACCCGAAACATTAAGTGTTCCACTGCCTACTAAAATACTGTGTGTGGCATTTTGGCTCCACTCTCCATTTATATTACCCGATGTAAGACTTCCTCCCGAACCAATGGTTAGTGTAGCCTGCTGGTTACTGTATAAAACAATGCTTCTTGCCGCTGCCGCTCCGGTAATTATTGGTTGATAGGTTACGCTCGTATTTCCTAATTCAACAATTTCGAGAGCAGTTGGAGGAATTGATGGAGTACCGCTTGATACCGCCCAATTTGTTGGTTCAAACCAATCGCTATTGGTAACACCAATCCAAGTTACAACACTAGCATTTTCTGCAAGTGTCCACCTATAATTAATGTTTGTTATGCCAGAGTATTCTACATAATTATTAATGGTATCATTTGCTGATTTTCCAACAATATTCCAGCTGTTGCCATCATAATACCAATAAACCAATGCCGACTCCATATTTCCATTCAGCTCCACATCCTCATAGTGAAAACGGGCAGTTACACTACTTGAACCCATTGAACCGGTATAACTTGCAGTGTAACTCCTATTAACTGCTGACCCAAAAGGAAACCCGCTTATGGTTCCTCTAGAAGTGCTTACTGTTATTGATGTTACACTATTTGCGCCACTAAAAACCACAGAGGTGTAAGGACCTTCAAATGTATAAGGAACACCCGCAGTAAAAGCATGATCATGCTTTACTGTTCCTAAAATAATGCCGTTTCCTGTTCTGTTATTTGTTACAGTTAAGGTATTATTTAGTGTGTTCATGTATCCGGTATTAACAACAACGTTTGTTGCGCTCACATTACTATTTAACTCCAATACAATACCCGTGCTGTTATTAACTGTAAGATTATTAAATGTGGTTAAACCAGTTATGGTTGCTTTTGATGTAGCACTGAACTGAATGGTACCGGTTGATGCGGTAAATGTACCTTGTTGATTAAAATCACCAACAATAGTATGCGTAAATGAAGATGCATTAAATGTTACCCCGCTTGATATGGTTAATGCCCTGCCTACCGTAATTGCACCAGCCGCAGTTTTGGTTCCACCATTAGACAACACTAAATTATTATAACTAATACCATTAATATTTTGAGAGCCACTGCCATTAAACGTAACAGTGTTTGGAGCCCCGGCAGATACGTTTATAGTTCCGGAAACCATACTTAGTGTACTTGATATACCAAGATTTGAATTGGTTGCTAACCTAAGTTCGGTGCCATTTATGGTAACGTTAAATAGGTTTGCGGTGCCATTTAAAGAGGATGATCCGGTAAAAGTGGTAGTACCCGCTGATGCAGTATAGCTGCCACTAACGTTTAATGAAGAAGAAATATTTACATTAGAGCTTACAGAAACACTTCCTGTTACATTCACTTGATAAAATCCGGTAGTTCCGCCTCCTGATATTGTTTTAGAGGTACCAGAAATGGTTGCTGATCCTGAAGTAGAAGTTAGCGTTCCACTGTTATTTATGTTACCGGTTATGATATACGTTGCCGAAGAACTAACCATGGATCCAGAACCAAAAGTTAGATTATTGAAAGTTATACCAGTACCGGTTATTGTTTTTGCTGCTCCGGTAAAGGTAATGGTGCCTGTTGTGCTATGTATAAAAACCCCAGATCCAGTTGTTGCAAAATCGCCCGAAATACCCATAGCCGAAGCTGTAGATGTAACGTTTGCATCGGTAACCGTAAAGTTATTAAAATTAAAAGTTCCGGCACCAGAAATTGTTCTACCGGGTCCGTTAAAAATGGTTGTACCTGTTGATCCTGTATATGTGCCTGCATTTACCAAATTTCCACTTATGGTAGTAACATAGCTTCCACCGTTATATGTTGTTGATGTGTTTAAGGTAAAGTTGCCTCCTACGGTTATGTTGTTAGCAGCTGTAAAACTTAATGAAGTTCCGGAAGACAAGCTGGCCGTTAAATTACCTAATATATTGAATGCTGTTGAAGGCATAGTTTTGGTTACACTTCCACTACCTGCAATTAGGTTTAGATTGCCATATGTAATGGCTCGAACTGTTTGATTTGTGCCACTGTATTCGACTGTGCTCCCCAAACTTAGAGAGTTGTTGCTAAAGTTTGCCGGAAAAGTGCCGGTACCTCCTATTTTTAGTGTAGTACCACTGGCCATTACAAAATTTCCACCTGTTACTGATGTACCACGGTTTGAAGTAAAAGAAGATAAATCAAATGTACCGCCATTAACATTTATGTTACCAACGGTTGATGAACTTGACAATAAAGAGTTAAGATTGCCTGCCAATGTTTTTGTTGTTGAGCCGCTGATATTTAAAGTTGAATAGGTAAGTGTATTTAAAACGGTTTGTGCATTTGTAATAGAAGAGTACTCTACCGTTGATCCAGCATTAAGCGTTGGGTTTGAAGAATAATTTCCGGAGAATGTACTGGCTTTAACATGAATAATACCTCCGCTGTTAACAGTGATGGAGTTGCAAGTAACCAAATAGCTTGGCGATTCACCAGGATTTAACGTTCCAGATATGGTTAGTCTAGATTGTGTGCCAGATGCCGTTACATTTTGAGCAAGCACAACTGTTGAACCAGAGTTAACCGTTAGCTTTCTGAAAGTCGTAGCATTGGTTCCTGCAATGGTTTGGCTTACCCCCGAAAAAATAGTGGTGGTTTTGTTTGCATTTGCGTTGTATGTTCCGTTGTTGGTCCAGTTACCGGTAAGCGATATGGTAGCACCACCATGTGTTAGGGTGGCGTTACTATTAATAACCACAGCACCAAACACAGAAAGGTTTCTGTTAACAGTTAATGTGGTTGCTTTCGAGCCACCTCCTAATGTTAAACTTTTACAAGCCGATGAGCTATTTATTGCCGGCTGATTTGTTCCGGTGAAGTTAGCATCACCAAGAATAGCATCTACCGTTGATGTTGGTACACCATTGGTCCAGTTACTTGCTGTAGACCAAGACGTATTGGTTGTGCCGCGCCAACTGGTTGTTTGTGCAATGGTTTGAAAATAAAAAAATGAGCAGAGGGTAATAAAAAGAGCTCGGTAAAAAATCATAAATTGAAACTATTGGCTACAAAACTATATCTGAAAAAATTATAATTACATGAGTTTTAGCACTTTTTTTGATTTTTAATGCATTTTAATGACACTTGAGAATTTCTGGGAATAAAATTCTACGGTAATTATGCTGTCATGTTAATTATTGTTTCTTTAATTTCGCACTTAATTATGAGTATACAACAACAAATAAATACCGATATTATTACGGCCATGAAAGCCAAAGACGAAGTTTCGTTACGTGCTTTACGTGCCTTAAAATCTGCATTAATTCTTGCTGCCACTGCCGAAGGTGCAAAGGATAATGTGGATGATGATACTGCGATTAAAATTTTTCAGAAACTGGCCAAACAGCGCAAAGAAAGTATAGACATTTTTGTGAGCAATGGTCGTGAGGAGTTAGCAGTAACCGAGCGTGAAGAGCTTGCCGTTATTGAACGCTACTTGCCAAAACAAATGAGCGAAGATGAAATTAAAGCGGCTTTACAAGTGGTGCTAACCGAGGTAGGCGCAACAAGTGCTGCCGATTTTGGTAAGGCAATGCCTGCTGCCATGAAAGCATTGGCAGGTAAAGCCGATGGAAAAATCATTTCATCAATACTTAAACAACTTTTAGGTTAATATTATTTCTTGTATAATTGTACAAAGGGGGGCGCACTTGTGCGCCCTTATTCGTGTATGTAACTATATAAATCTATGACTAACGAAGAGAGAATTAAAAAAGCATTTGAGAAAAAACATTGGCCCGAAATAAAAGTAACTGATAGCTGGGCTACCTTTAAAATAATGGCTGAGTTTGTAGAGGGCTTCGAAAAAATGAGCCGCATTGGTCCGTGTGTTTCTATATTTGGTTCGGCACGTACAAAACCCGATAACCCTTATTTTAAATTGGCCGAAGAGGTGGCACAAAAACTTGTAAATGCAGGTTTTGGTGTAATTACAGGTGGCGGACCAGGTATTATGGAAGCCGGTAATAAAGGTGCATACGAAAACGGAGGTAAATCAGTTGGGCTTGGTATCGAATTGCCTTTTGAGCAGTTTGTAAACAAATACGTTGATCGTGATAAGATGATTAACTTCGATTACTTTTTTGTACGCAAAGTAATGTTTATGAAATACGCCCAAGGCTTTGTGGCCATGCCGGGTGGCTTTGGTACTTTAGATGAATTGTTTGAAGCCTTAACCTTAATTCAAACACACAAAGTAGCGCGTTTTCCGGTGGTATTGGTGGGTACAGATTATTGGAGTGGATTAATTGACTGGATTAAAAAAGTAATGCTAGAAAAAGAACACAACATTAATCCAGATGATTTGTTCTTATTTAAACTGGTTGATACTGCCGATGATGCCGTAAACTATATTTTAGATTACTACGCAGATATGTCAATCAGCCCTAATTTTTAGTATTTTTGGTGTGATGACTCCTGCTAACCCAAAAAGTGAAGATAAAAACAAGGAAATAGATTTTTGGAATGAACTTCCAGAACATGTTAAGCATGATGTTGAGTCAGCAATGAAAGAATCTGATTTGGGATTAGGTAAAACACATGAGGCTGTAATGTTTGAATATCATCAATAAACAGCAACTTGATTTTACTACTCATCAAACCAACCAAATATAACACCATTGAGGTTCTTACACTCTTTGTGTAAGACAAAACAAAAAGTAAACAGAGAGAAAGAATATAAAGAATGAGTTCACTAAAAGAAGATGCATTAAAGTACCACAGCAAAGGCCGTCCGGGCAAAATAGAAGTGGTACCCACTAAACCCACTAACACCAAACGCGATTTAAGTTTAGCTTACTCGCCCGGTGTAGCCGAACCGTGTTTAGCTATTGCCGACAATGTAGAAGATGTATACAAGTACACGGCCAAAGGCAATTTAGTTGCCGTTATCAGTAACGGTACAGCTGTTTTAGGCTTGGGTGATATTGGTCCTGAAGCATCAAAACCCGTTATGGAAGGTAAAGGCGTATTGTTTAAAATATTTGCCGATATTGATGTGTTTGATATTGAAGTAAACACCAAAGACACCGAAGAATTTATTCGCACCGTTAAGGCCATCAGCCCAACATTTGGTGGTATTAACTTAGAGGATATTAAAGCACCCGAGTGTTTTGAAATTGAACAACGCCTTAAAGAAGAGTTAGATATTCCCATCATGCACGATGACCAACACGGTACTGCTATTATTACCGGTGCAGGTTTAATAAATGCATTAGAGTTGGCCGGAAAAAACATTGGCGATGTGCGCGTGGTGTTTAACGGTGCAGGAGCATCGGCCATGAGTTGTGCTAAAATATTTTTAAGCCTGGGGGTAAAAAAAGAAAACCTGATTATGTGCGACAGTAAAGGTGTTATTCGCACCGATAGCCCTAATCTGGATTCAACCAAACAATTTTTTGCCACCACACAAAACTTTACCACACTAACCGAAGCCATGAATGGTGCCGATGTGTTTGTGGGCTTAAGTAAAGGTAATGTTGTTAGCCAGGAAATGGTACGTAGCATGGCCGCTAATCCGGTGGTGTTTGCATTGGCTAATCCTGATCCTGAAATTCCGTATGATGAAGCCATTGCTTCTCGCCCGGATATTATAATGGCTACAGGCCGCAGCGACCATCCTAACCAGGTAAACAACGTATTGGGTTTCCCATATATTTTCCGTGGTGCATTAGATGTGCGTGCCACTAAAATTAACGAAGAAATGAAGTTAGCAGCCGTACATGCATTGGCTAACTTAACCAAAGAACCTGTTCCGGAAATTGTAAACATGGCTTACAACGAAAAACACATTTCGTTTGGTCGCACCTACATTATTCCAAAACCATTAGACCCTCGTTTAATCACTACCGTTTCTCCGGCCGTTGCAAAAGCAGCTATGGAAAGTGGTGTAGCCAAGCGCCAAATAACCGATTGGGATGCCTACAACAACGAGTTGTTGGAACGCCTGGGTAAAGAGAGCAACTTTATACGTGTAATTGGTAGCAAAGCACGCAAAAATCCTAAACGTGTGGTATTTGCCGAAGCCGATAATTACAAGATTTTACGTGCGGCACAAATTGTAAAAGACGAAGGCATTGCCATTCCTATTTTGTTGGGCGATAAAGAAAAAATCAATAAAATTATTGCCGATAATAAAATTCAATTGGGCGATGTAACCATCATCAACCCCCTTGAAGAAAACGAAATACGTGCACGTTATGGAGAAGAGTTTTATAAAAAACGTCAGCGTAAAGGGATTACTTTGTACGAGGCCAATAAACTGATGCGCGACCGCAACCACTTTGCACCTATGATGGTAGAATTGGGTGATGCCGATGCCATGATTTCTGGCTTAACCAAAAACTACCCAAGCACCATAAAACCTGCTTTACAAATTTTAGGTAAAGAAGAAGGCATCAATAAAGTGGCGGGTATGTACGTGATGTTAAGCAACAAAGGCACTTTGTTTTTTTCAGACACTACCGTAAACCAAAAGCCGGATGTAAACGATATTGTTGACATCACCAAGCTAACTTACGATGCGGTGAAGAAATTTAACATTACACCAAGCATTGCCTTGTTATCGTACAGTAATTTTGGAAGTGCCGAAGGCGATACACCCACCAAAATGCAACGTGCCCGCAAAATATTAAAAGAGAAATATCCTGACATGATTGTAGATGGCGACATACAATCTAACATGGCCTTAAACCAAAAAATGTTAAAAGAGAATTTTCCGTTTAGCGAGTTGTGCGACCATCCGGTAAACACCTTAATTTTCCCTAACCTTTCGGCAGGTAATATTACATATAAGTTGTTGCAAGAAACCGGAGGAGCAGAAGCCATTGGACCTGTGTTATTGGGGTTAAAAAAATCAGCACACATTTTACAATTAGGCAGCAGCGTACGCGAAATTGTAAACATGGTAATTATTGCCGTGGTTGATGCACAAAGCAAAGAAAACAACTAAGCACACCTTACTTATTTTATGTTATAAAATCCCGACTTGCTCGGGATTTTTTATGCTTTTAAGTTTCGTCTTAAATCTAAAACAACAAAATTTTGGGCCTTCCCCCGAGGTTACACTGCGCTTCACTCGGGGTCGGGCTGTGCGCGTTACATGCCTGCCCCGAAGGCTTGCCCTCGGGGGTAACTGCTGCCATCCCTAAGCCGGGTTTAACTTTCAAAAAATAATTTATGCCAAATAGTAAAATCATTATGTAAAAAAGACTACTTGGGGTTGCCACCCCAAACCCGCGATACTTTTTAACTCGTAGTTGTTATTGTTTTTTGCCTCGTTGATTGCTGCGCAGTTGTCTTGACACAAAAAGTATCCAAAAAAATCAAGGCTTATGATACTTTTACTACAATCTACAGCGCCTGTTTTAGCCACGCAATCCTAACCGCTGCGCTTCGGGTTGTAAATCCCGAACGCAGCTTCGGGGATTGCTTAACAAACCCAACCCACAAACAGTCGCCTTGATTGTTACGTAAAACCATCATAGGCCGTATAGAGTCCTCCGAGCACTATTCAACAATCAAGCATCAGTCTCTTTAAATGTTAATTCAATAACTTTTGCTTGAATGACTCAAGTGCGGTGGGCGTCCACGAATGGTGTGAAATCCGACTGATTCGGGCCAAGGGGCGGTTGGACTTGTGCGAGGAATCAGGTCGGATTTGGCATTCGTGGTGGGCTTTTTGGTTACTTTTTAACTCGTTGATATCAGTTGTTTTAGCCTCGTTGAATTAACATTTACCCAAACAAAAAGTGACAAAAAATGATAATTACTCGGGAGCAACAATTCCTTCCGAAGCTTCCGAAAGCTAAGCCGGGTTTAACTTATGTACAATAATTTACTGCTAATATGGCATAATTTGTAAATACAAAAACTATTGGCTTACTTAGTAAGTGTATTAACACCATAATTAGCCCCATTATGAGCAACACAGTTACACAACTTGCACAACTTATTGCCAATAAAACCATTACGGCAAAATTGGTTACACACGATTACCAACAGCGCATTGCCCTATACTTTGCCAACACCTCCGCGCTAAACCAATTGGTACGCGCCATACCCGGAGCACGTTGGAGCAGAACATTAAAAGCTTGGCATATAACCGATAATGAAACTAACAGAAAATTAATGTGTATTGCCTTGCCGGTTAAAACATATTCGCCTAAAGATAGCCATGCATTTGCACCCGACACACCACAATATATTGAACGGTTTACACGGTGGATGCAATCAAAAAGATACAGCGAACAAACCATAAAAGTTTATGCAGATGCAATAATAGTTTTGCTTAAGTATTATGCACACAAACCAATAATAGATATAGATAACACCGACATTATAAACTTTAATAACGACTACATTAAGAAAAACAACTTCTCGGCTTCCTATCAAAATCAGGTAGTAAATGCGCTCAAATTATTTTTTGCTATTGTAAAAGATACAAAAATAAACTTAGCAACTGTACACAGGCCCAAACGCGAAAAAAAGATACCCAATGTTTTAAGTAAAGAAGAAGTGGGCGCAATTTTAAATTCATTAAACAACATAAAACACAAAGCGATGCTATCACTTATTTACAGTTGTGGATTAAGGTGTGGCGAATTACTAAAAATAAAGTTAATAGATGTTGATACCAAGCGAAACATACTACGCATAAATCAATCGAAAGGAAAAAAAGATAGAATAAGCCCATTGAGCGACAAAACAATAAACTTATTACGCCAATACGCAAAGGCACACAAACCCGAGCATTATTTGTTTGAGGGAATACAAAAAGGTATGCCATATGATGCAAGGAGCTTACAACTAGTATTAAAAGAAGCTGTAAAAAGAGCAAACATTAATAAGCCGGTTACCTTGCATTGGCTACGCCATAGTTATGCAACTCATTTATTAGAAAACGGAACTGATTTACGTTATATTCAAGAAATTTTAGGGCATAGTAGCAGCAAAACAACAGAAATATACACACATGTAAGTACACGAAATATTCGTAATATTGTTTCACCTTTTGACAGTTTAGACATATGAAAACAACCCCAAAACAATTAAATCAAAAAGAAGAACACCTTCGTCTATCCACCCAAATTTGGGGTGATAAGCGAAGAAAACCTTCGTCTATAAACTAGTTAGTGGCAATGACAGGACGACTACCCGAACCGACACTTCGACACCTGACCAGACAACAGTCCGACACAGAAAAAAATAAAAAATACCCAACGCACAGGAAAGGAAATTTTTTGCCAACGCTTTTGGCACATTTGGTTTTCCCGACACACAAGTCAACGCTTCGCAAAACCAAAAGAGCCAAGCCAGCCCAAGCCCACCCACCATCCAAATTAAAGGATAATTAAGTTTTCAATAATTTGTAAATTTGCAGTTGGAATAAATAGAAACAGAATGTAAATATGAACACACTCTTTATTAAAAATATGGTTTGCAATCGTTGTATTATGGCGGTGCAAAATGAATTGGATAAACTTGGATTAGAGGCAAAAGATGTGAAACTCGGTGAAGTTATATTGGGAAAAGAGCTTACCCCTGAACAGAAAAAGAAATTGAGCGAAGCTTTGATACCTTTGGGATTTGAAGTAATTGACGACAAAAAAAGCCGTATTATTGAACAAATTAAAAACATCATTATTGATTTGGTGCATCAACAAGATAACGACATTAAAACAAACCTTTCAGAAGTATTAAGCACCAAACTACACCACGATTATAATTATTTATCCAATCTATTTTCCGAAGTGGAAGGCACTACGATAGAAAAGTATTTTATTGCACAAAAGATAGAAAAAGTCAAAGAACTGTTGGTATATGACGAATTGTCTTTGAGTGAAATTGCTTTTCGTCTGAATTATTCAAGTGTAGCCTATTTGAGCAACCAATTCAAAAAGGTAACAGGATTGACATCAAGCCATTTCAAACAAATTAGAGCGGATAAAAGGAGACCTTTAGACAAGGTGTAAGTAAATCTTACAAATCGTTCCCAAAATTCCACAACAATATTTATCTGAAATGTTGCCAACTTTGCAGTATTAATTATGGCATTACTAAATATTTTGTGGAGCGAGGTTTAAATTACCAAAATAGAATATTGTATTTATCCTAAATCTCTCAAAATTTCTAAATCCTCTTGCTTTTGCAATAACTGATTGAATTGCTCCATTTTTATTTTCATGTTTTGCACTAGAAGTACTAGTGATTATTGCATTTATTATCCCATTTAGGTGCCTGTCAAAAGTAGCAACCACCTTATTTACTGCGTTAATTGAAAAAGTTAGTGCATTTTCTTTCCACTGTTTATAGTTGCTTTCCCCGTTTTGTTTGTCGGCAAATACTTCTTTAAAGTTCTCTCGTATTAACCATGCTTGAGAGGTTTTTAAATTGTCTTTAATCAACTGATCGAATATAGCTTTCTGAGTTTCAGTTCGATTGTTAGCATTCTTCAAAACAGTGTATTTTTGCCCTTTTAATTGAGGGTTGTCTTTCACTTCTTTTTTTCTTGTTTTGTCAATAGCTTCCGATAACATCTTGAATAAATGGAACTTATCGTGTACTATTATAGCTTGTGGGGCAATAGACTTTATTGTATTCATAAATGGTTTCCACATATCCATATTCACCCTGTTCAGTTGCGGTTGTTTCCTTTCTCCACTCACATTTACAAAAAGTTTCTTAACATCTTCTTCTTTTCTCCCCTCAACCATATCCAGCACAGTATTGGTGTCACTATCTATCAAAATGGTCGCATAATGATGTCCTTTTGTATAAGCTTTTTCGTCTAAACTAATGTTTTTAAAGTCTTTCACTAAACCTCGTTTCTCTAGTCCGCTCTCAACCGCTGATTCCATTATGCTTCTAACAATATAGTCGGTCGTTTGGAATAAATCAGCAACAGTTGATTGTACTCGAACTTTCTTTAATGCGAAAATAACTTCTCTGGCAAATAAATGAGTATAGCCTTTACCAGGAGGAGCAAAATTAATGTCAATAACCTTTGGATTTCCATCTTCGGCAATATATCTAGGCAAAGAACCAATCAAATAACATTTGTATTCAAACCAGTTTAAATGTTGCCACTTGCGAGTAGGAGTACGATCGTAAATAGCGTACTCTTTTCCATTCTTTGAATAAGTATTCGGTAAATATTCTATATGGATGTTAATCGTCTTCTCAAATTCGTTTTTCTCAATTTTAGTAATAGCAAAGTCTTTAGTTATGCCCAACATTTCTCCTAAAAAATCTATGAATTCCATTTTTAATTACTTTTATCTAACAAATTAAAGAATATTTATCTTATATTTGATTCACAAAATATTTAGTATAACCTTAATTATTAACAAGTGAATTATGGCAACAGATAAAACTAAAGAAATCATCTATCTTCCGTTAGAAGATGTCGAAAGCGAACATTGTGCTTTAATCGTTGAAAAAGGATTGGCACAGGTTAAGGGAGTAGAAACCCACAAAGTAGAACTAAACAACCGCAGAGCAGCTATAACAGTAACAGATACCGAAGCAGTAGGTGAAGCGGTTAAAGCTATAAAAGAGTTGGGTTATGGCGTTTCCACTGTAAAAAATTCCTTTCCTGTTTTGGGTATGACTTGTGCATCTTGTGCAGGAAGTGCCGAAAGTATTGTAAAGTATCAGGAGGGCGTTGTAAATGCTTCCGTAAACTTTGCAACAGGTAATCTTACCGTTGAATACCTGCCCAATATGACCGATGCCACCAAGCTACAAAAAGCGGTACAGTCTATCGGTTATGATTTGCTGATTGAAGATGAAACCAAACAGCAGGAAACATTAGAAGCAATCCACGAAAAGAAATTCAAACAATTAAAGACGAAAACCATTTGGGCAGTTGTCTTATCCTTACCTGTTGTTGTAATTGGAATGTTTTTTATGGATATGCCTTATGGCAATGAAATTATGTGGGCATTCTCTACACCCGTTGTATTATGGTTGGGCAGGGACTTTTTTACAAATGCGTGGAAACAAGCCAAACACCGTTCTGCCAATATGGACACGCTTGTAGCGTTGAGTACAGGTATTGCCTATATTTTTAGTGTGTTCAATATGTTGTTTGCCGACTTTTGGCATCAGAGAGGATTACACGCACACGTTTATTTTGAAGCAGCGGCTGTCATTATAGCTTTTATTCTGTTGGGTAAATTATTGGAAGAAAAAGCCAAAGGAAATACATCATCAGCCATTAAAAAACTAATGGGATTGCAACCCAAAACCGTTATCGTAATACAAGCAGACGGAACAGAAAAACAAACTGCTATCGAAGATGTGAACACAGGCGATATTATCTTGGTAAAACCAGGTGAAAAAATTGCAGTGGACGGTATGGTTACTTCAGGTAATTCCTATGTTGATGAAAGTATGTTGAGTGGTGAACCTGTACCTGTATTGAAAAAAGAAAACGAAAAAGTATTTGCAGGAACGATAAACCAAAAAGGCAGCTTTCAGTTTGAAGCCGTTAAGGTTGGAAAGGAAACAATGCTTGCTCAGATTATCAAAATGGTACAAGATGCACAAGGAAGCAAAGCACCTGTACAAAAATTGGTAGATAAGATTGCGGGTATCTTTGTCCCCGTAGTTATCGGCATTGCCATTCTCACATTTATATTATGGTTCTTTTTAGGAGGCGATAACGGAGTTGTACAGGGATTATTAGCAGCCGTTACCGTATTGGTTATTGCTTGTCCTTGTGCGTTGGGATTGGCTACCCCTACGGCAATTATGGTAGGCGTTGGCAAAGGTGCTGAAAAAGGTATTTTAATAAAAGATGCTGAAAGCCTTGAATTAGCCAAAAAAGTAGATGCAATCATATTAGACAAAACAGGAACAATTACAGAGGGCAGACCACAGGTAACAGGCATTCAATGGCTCAACAATGATGATACCGCAAAAGATATTCTTTTGAGTATCGAAAAGCAATCAGAACACCCTTTGGCAGAAGCCGTGGTAAAACATTTGGACGGTGTTACAGCTACTCCATTATCAGACTTCGATAGCATTACAGGTAAAGGAGCAAAAGCCAATCATAATAACGAAACCTATCTTGTAGGCAATAAAAAACTATTGGCAGAAAACAACATCAATATTCCAAACCAATTACAACAACAAGCCGATGAATGGGGCAAACAATCGAAAACCGTTATTTGGTTTTCAGACAGCAAACAAGCTCTATCTGTAATTGCTATTTCTGATAAGATAAAAGAAACATCGGTAGCAGCCATAAAGGAAATGCAGGAAATGGGTATTGATTTGTATATGCTTACAGGCGATAACGAAGCCACAGCAAAAGCCATAGCAGAGCAGACAGGCATCAGACACTATAAAGCCGAAGTATTGCCACAACACAAAGCCGATTTTGTAAAAGAATTGCAACAACAAGGCAAAACTGTTGCAATGGTTGGGGACGGTATCAATGACAGTACCGCATTGGCAACAGCAGATGTGAGTATAGCGATGGGTAAAGGTTCGGATATAGCAATGGACGTAGCCAAAATGACAATCATTTCATCAGATCTTACCAAGATTCCACAAGCAATTAGGCTTTCAAAACAAACTGTAGCTACTATTAAACAAAACTTGTTCTGGGCATTTATCTATAACCTTATCGGTATTCCAATTGCAGCAGGTATTCTCTACCCGATAAATGGATTTTTACTTAATCCAATGATTGCAGGAGCAGCAATGGCATTGAGTTCTGTGAGCGTGGTAAGTAACAGTTTGCGGTTAAAATGGAAAAAGTAAAGCATTGAACCAAAATAGTAACGGATAAAAAGAAAAATATGGGACAAGAACACAACCATTCGCACAGTTCGAACAAAAAAACCTTAACCATCAGCCTTGTTATTATTACGACTTATATGGCAGTAGAGGTTATCGGTGGTTTGATTACAAACAGCCTTGCTTTATTGGCAGATGCAGGGCATATGCTGAGCGATGCTATTTCATTGTTCATTGCCTTAATGGCTTTTAAATTCAGCAGTAAAGTAGCCGATTATGGTAAAACGTATGGATATAAACGGTTTGAAATATTAGCTGCGATTATCAATGGAGCAACGCTGATACTGATTTCAGTTTATATTATATATGAAGCAATCGAACGTTTCCAAAATCCGCCCGAAATTCAATCCTACGGAATGCTCATTATTGCATTTATAGGCTTATTGGTCAATGTGCTTGTAGCTTGGATAATGATGCGTGGAGCTGATGTAAAGGAAAACCTCAATATGCGTGGAGCGTACCTGCACGTCATCAGTGATATGTTGGGTTCGGTTGGTGCCATCATCGCAGCTTTGCTCATTCTATTCTTTGGTTGGAGTTGGGCAGACCCTCTAGCAAGTGTTATCGTTTCCATATTGGTATTGCGAAGCGGATACTTAGTTACCAAATCATCGGTACACGTACTTATGGAGGGTACACCCAATAATGTAGAAATAGAAAAAGTAACGGACAAAATCTTAAAAACAGACGGTATTCAAAACATTCACGACTTACATATTTGGACAATTACAAGCGGACTGAACGCTTTGACTTGCCACGCAGTTGTGAATGAAAAAATGACGATTGAAGAAAGCGAAAAAATGCTTCGTAAAATAGAACACGACTTGGAACACTTAAACGTTCATCACGTAACCATTCAGTTGGAAACACCTGCACACAAACACGATAATTCAATATTGTGCAGCGTAAAGGCAGAACCAACAGCACACGAACATCATCACTGATTTCAGTAAATCTCACAAATCAAACAATAAATAACACAACAACGCAGAATGATAATGTACTGAAATTTGCAGTATCAAATATCAATTAAAATTTTAAAAAATGATAGTAAGAAAAACAGCAATAGCAGCACTTGCATCAATAGCGATGTTTGTTGCATCTTGTGGAAACAGTAACAACCACAACCAACACGATGGCCACGACCACGCAACCGAAACAGCCGTAAGCAGTACGGAAACACAAAAAGCCAATCGTAATGAAAATGGCGAATTGATTGATGCAGAAGGTAATATCATTACAGGTTGTCCCGGACATAAAGAAATGATAGGCTCGCAAGGCGATATGTGTCCGAAATGTGAGTATATGACAATGATACCTATCACTTGGGATATTGACGGAGTAGATACCGTAAGAGTTACAAGTTTGCCCGACTATAATCCACCTGCCGACAAACTCAAAAAATAAAAACAATCATTAAATAACAATTCAAAATTCAATAAAATGGAAAATAAAGAATTTCAATTCAAAACCAATCTCAACTGTGGAGGTTGTGTATCAAAAGTAAAGTCAGATTTAGATAATGCCGAAGGAGTCTGCCATTGGAAGGTGGACACGGATAATGCCGATAAAATCCTTACCGTGAGTTCAAAAGGAATTACGGAAGAAGAAGTAATTGCTATCGTTAAAAGCAAAGGTTTTAAAGCTGAACCAATAGCGTAAAGACTTTTGAATATCGGGTAGTCAAAATAGTTATTCCGATAATAAATCCAACACACAGGCAAGCACATTACGCATTTTGGCAACCACACAAAGCCAATAAAAATGCGTAAAGAGCTTGCCTTTTCCCAACCCGAGAAAAAATTTCCTTCCCCCTCTTTTTTTTTTCAGCCGACACACAACCCAATAGACAACGGACGACCAATAGCCACAGCCACTAACATCAGTTTTCCGCAATGCAGGCTGACGTTGAGTTTTGAGCATTTGTAATTCTAATGTCGCTATTTGGCGTTTGATGTTGCTGAAAAGATTAAATTAGCAAATCAAACGCCAATAGCTTGCAGTAGTGCTTGGTTGAAAATTTGTTTTTCAAACACCTGCACTGCGTAAAGCTGGTGGGCGTTGTAAGCAAGCCTAGAGAACGACCGTACTCCGAAAAAAACAGACTTCTAAAAAACGAACTTTGACATCTTAACATAAACTTACGGACTGACTTTGGCAACACACAAGCCGACACGAATGTTTTAAAAAATTTTCCCACCTCACATTTTAAAAAATAATTTTAGCCAACCGCACATTGGCACATTTGCAAAACCGCACAAGCCGACACACGACCCAAGTTTTGCAAAAGAGCCAATTTCCCAACGCTCGAAAAAAAGAATAAAAAAGTAATTCACTTTCAAAAAAGTGTTTTATATTTGTCAAATATTGACAAGTCTAAATTAACAAGTCGAATGAAAACCAGTTTTGGAGAATATATCAGAAAATTAAGGACAGAGAACGGAATGACTTTGACACAGTTAGCCGCTCAACTGGAATTGGACTCAGCTAATTTGAGCAAAATTGAGAACGGAAAGAGAGAGTTTGACGAAAAGCGACTTGAAAAACTTGCAACGGTTTTCAGCCTAAAACTTGACGACATCAAAACAGAATTTTTCAGCGACCTTTTTGCAAAAAAGATTTATGAAAATAATTGCTCATTAGAAACGCTGATGGTAGCAGAGGAAAAAGTAAACTACCTAAAAAGCAAGAATATAAAACAAGGAGAAATAAAGTTTAACACGAATGAGTAAAGTAAGACCGACAGTTATAGATTTATTTTGCGGTTGCGGAGGACTTTCGTATGGCTTTATTGAAGCTGGCTATGATGTTGTACTTGGTATTGACCATTGGCAAGATGCCATAAAAACCTTTGAACACAATCACAAAGGCTCAACAGGTTTAGTTGCAGACCTTTTTAACGAAACGCCAAAAGAAATAAGCAAAAAGACAGGAATAAAAAAAGCTGATATAATTATTGGAGGTCCGCCTTGTCAAGGTTTTTCTATTGCAGGAAAAAGAATTGTAGATGATGAAAGAAACAAACTCTATAAATCATTTGTGAGTTTTGTGGAATTTTACAAACCTCAAGTTTTCCTAATGGAAAACGTGCCAAACATAGTTTCAATGGGCAAAGGTGTAGTAAAAGACAACATCATTGAAGATTTTGAAAAATTGGGTTACAATGTAGTTTACAAAGTACTTTTAGCATCTGAATTTGGCGTTCCCCAAAACAGAAGGAGAGCTTTTTTCATAGGAACAAAAGGAAAGGAAATTTTCAAATTCCCTGAAATTAAAAACCCTGAATTTGTTTCATCAAGCGAAGCAATTTCTGATTTACCTGAAAAATCAATTTCAGACGGAGCAAAATATCCGCTAAAAGCAAAATCTGAATATCAAGAACAAATTCGTGAAGGATCAAAAGGGTTGTTTAATCACGAAATCACAAATCATAACGACCAAACAATTAAAATTATTTCTATGGTTCCAGATGGTGGGAATTATAAAAACTTACCCGAACATCTTCACAAAACTAGAAACGTAAATATTGCTTGGACAAGGCTAAACAGCAAAAAGCCAAGTTTTACAATAGACACAGGTCACAGACATCATTTTCATTACAAATTTAATCGTGTGCCGACAGTTCGAGAAAGTGCAAGGATTCAATCGTTTCCTGACACTTTCATTTTTTTAGGTAGCAAAACAAGTCAATATAAACAAGTTGGTAATGCTGTTCCTCCCCTATTGGCGGAGGTATTGGCTAAATCATTGAAAAAATATTTATGAGTAAACAACAGAAATATAAAATTCCTGACGAATACTTTTTTCGTTTGCATCACGTAAGACCACGTTTTAAAAATGATGTGGAAGAAGTTTTACTGTATGTGGCAACCTCTATTTCTGAAATGGAAGTTTTACCCGAAAAGGAATTTAATGACGCATTAAATAAAGTGCTTTTTGGCTTTAAGAAAAATGCATCATCAACTCAAAAAACGATTGATAATTGGAGAACTGAAATTTCAGCTTTGTTTGCTTTTATTCAAGAAGAAGACAAACATCTTCAACCTAGTAAAATGGCAATCAGACTTGCCAACAATCAATATTTGGACGAGTTTTTTAATTATTTCCTTTACTCATTCCAATATCCGGGTGGACATATTAAATCCCACAATATTATCAAGCAAATTGAAGCAGGTGTAAAATTTAAACCTTGTAATTTCATTTTGCAGTTATTAATTGAAGGTGAGAAACTCACAGGAAAACCATTTAGCGTTACAGCGGAGGAATTAACCCAATGTGCTTACTTTGATTTGAGAGTTACACGAGACGGAAAACACCCAAAGGATATTGCCAAAATAATTCTCAAACACAGAGCCGATAAAATTGAATATGACCACCATTATGACCAATTAAAGAATGAAAAAACAGGTGCTTATCCCTCAAATGGTGATGTTTGCAGATATGCAGGTGATATTTTGGATTATATGGTTTTAGCAAACCTTTTGCAACATAAAGGAACGGGTTATTACTACTATCTTAATGATGAAAATAAAGAAGCAATCAATTTTCATTTGAATAAAGCTGTTTGGTTTAATCAATACGATAAATTCTACAAACAAAAAGAAATTACCAACCCTGAAATTGCCGTAATTGAGGAAAATTGGTTTGCGTTTGTCAATCAATTTGATGGCATTGAAGCATTTGCCCCGCATCTTGACCAAGCAGAACAAGAAAGTATTTCGGCATTAATTCAAGAGTACTATTCTCGAATGACTGGCGACAAAAAAGTGCCAACAAAAATCATTGGAGATTATGGAGAGAGTTTGATTTTGGCTCACGAATATTTGAGAACCAAAGACAAGACAAACAGACAACATTTGATTAATAAAATTCCAACACCACTTGGAGTTGGTTACGATATACAAAGCGTTGAAGTTGAAAAGAAGAAACGATATATCGAAGTAAAAACTACAAAATCACGTAAAGCAATTACCAATAATCGTTTCAAACTAACTCCAAATGAGTGGGACACAGCCGAAACGATTGGAGATAATTATTTCATTTACTACTTGGTTGTAAATGAAGACTCAAAAAACATTTTCGTTATTCAAAACCCTGTAAAACAATACGAACAAGGGAATTTGAAAATAGATAAAAATTTAGTGGTTGAATTTTCTAAAACATCAGGACAATGGGAAAAGCTATTAGAAATAAGAAACTAAAAGTAACTTCATTATTCTGCGGATGCGGAGGAATGGATTTAGGGATTCAAGGAGACTTTAATTTCCTTGGAAAGCATTTTGAAGAATTGCCTTTTGAAGTTGTTTATGCAGCTGATAATGACAGTTATGCAACTGCTATATATAACAGCAATTTTGAGCATAAATGCGAAACCAAAGATGTTAGAGATATTGAACCGAGCAAAATTCCTGACCACGATATTTTATTGGGTGGTTTTCCTTGTCAATCATTTTCAATAAGTGCTCAAAATCCACCAAGACTTGGCTACAAAGACGATAGAGGAAAATTGTTTTTTGAAATGGTTAATGTTTTGAAAGAAAAACAACCTCGTTTTTTCATTGGCGAAAATGTGAAAGGACTTTTATCAGCAAACAAAGGACAGGCATTTCCAATGATTGTAAAAGAATTTGAGAAAGCAGGATATTATATTCATCACAAGCTTTTAAATGCTTCTGAATTTGGCGTACCACAAAAGAGAGAACGAGTTTTTATTGTTGGATTCCGTGAGTTTGATGATTATTTCAAGTTTCGATTTCCGCAACCTAATACACTCAATGGCTCAAAGGTTAAACTAAAACAAGTAATTGACCCACAAGCAAACCAAGACGATAAATGGTTTTTCAGTCAGAGAGCAGTTGAAGGAATGCTTCGAGTTCGGGAGAAAATGAACAAAGGCAGAGTTCAGGATTTAGAGCAACCGTGTAACACCATTAGTTCACATTTGGCAAAAGTAAGTTTAAACGGAACAGACCCTGTTTTGATGGTGGACGGAAAATACAGAAGATTTACACCGAGAGAAGCAGCAAATATTCAATCATTCCCTGAATCATTCAAATTGGATGTTGTTTCAGAAAACAGACAATATCGAGCAATCGGAAACGCAGTTCCGCCAGTTTTGATGTGGCACGTTGCAAATGCTTTAGTAAAATGTTGTTCGGTTGAACAACCTAAAGAAGTAAAAGAGAAAAAAGAAGAACTTTTAAATCAGGAAATTTAAAAATAATGCGAAACAAAATTTTCATAAGTCACGCAACGCCTGAGGATAACGATTTTACAATTTGGTTAGCCTCTAGACTTGAATTGCTTGGTTATGAAGTTTGGATTGATAAAAATGGATTAGTAGGTGGAGAAAAATTTTGGGAAACAATTGATGGCGTAATTAGAAATGAAGCGATTAAGTTTCTTTTAGTTTATTCAAAAAATATTTTCCAAAAAGATACTACAGGAAACCCAATTGCTGGGAAACTAAAAGACGGGGTTTACAAGGAGTTTAGTTTTGCTGAAAGTATAGGCAAACAAAACAACATCAATGATTTTATCATTATGATGAACATTGATGCATCAAATTACAATCTTTTTATTGGTGCAGACAGATTAAATCAAATTCCATTTTACGAAAATTGGGCAAAGGGCTTTAAACAACTAGAAAAGAAATTGCAAAAAGACAATGTTCAGAAAGCTAAGCAAGAATTAAAAACAGATTTCGGAAGTTGGTATGAACAACAATTTGTTTCCAGTAATGGCATTACTCCCAAAAGTGAGTTGTATTACACAAATTGGTGGGAAATAAGCAAACTCCCAGAATATTTCTTTTTATATCAATTACAAAGCCTTGAACAAGCGTCAATTATTGCGAAACAATTTACAGATTATCCAATCAGCAAGATTACAAACTATTTGAGCTCATTTGAAGAAAGAAAGGAGTTTGCAATCAACCAAAACGGAAACACTTTTACTATTAAACCTCAAAATATTTTCAAAATTAAAATCACAGATGTTTTAATTGGTTTTGATTCAAGTAGTTTTCCAAATCATAGAGATTCCGAAAATCATTTTAAAAAGTTATTGAAAGAGGTTTTTCATAAAATGATGAAAAACAGAGGAATGTTTTGGTATGAAATGTCGAATAAGAGATTGGCATATTATTACACTCCTGCAAATTTGAACTCTTTCAAAACTAAGTTTGAATATCCATTCAGAAAGAATAATAAATTCAAAACAAAGAATTTACTAGGCAAGCATAAAAGTTTAGGAAAGTGGCATTATGCTGTTTCGGTTAAACCAATATTATCACCTGTTTTAGCATTTAGTTTAAAAAGCCATATTACTTTTACAACAGACGGATTTAATGTTTTGAAGAACGATAAAAACGAGACCAATTCGAATAAAATTCACAGTCAGAGAAGAGCCAAAGGAAAAAGGATGTTCAATGAAGAATGGCGTGATTTATTCCTAGCATTTATTGATGCACTGAAACAAGATGAACGAATTGAGATTGCCTTATCATCAAATTTCATTTTAAAAATGCCAATTACTTCTCAAATTTTTTGGGCTGACTTTGGATATTTTGACCCAAAAGACAAAACAAGGCAAGGTTTACTTTCAGCATACGAATTTGAAGAAGAAAATCCAGAAGATAATGATTGAGTCAAAATTAATACATATACCAGAGCCTAAACTAACTTTTGGATTTGACCAAAAAATGGAAGACCCAAGAGATGGTTTAACGCTTTTTGGTGCTTATTCAAAGCAAAAGCATATTGGGCAAATTAGTGTTGGGATAATTGGTTCGAAAGAACAAAGAGAATATGTTAAGTCTTATTTAAAGCGAATTCACCAACCTGTAATATCTGAAAACACTGATGTGGCAAGACCTTATTTCCCAGGACTTGAAGCAACATTTGATATCTTTATAAATATTGATGCTATTCAAGAAGTTGATGTACCAAGAAGTAAAATTGATGAGTTTTTAAAATATACAGACGGTCATCAACGTGTTTTCAATTTAACTAATTTGTATGCAGACAAGCTTACAAAATATTTAAATGAAGAACATATTCCAGTTACAGTTTGGTTTGTTGCAATTCCAGATGAAATTTATCAATTCGGAAGACCTAAATCCAAAATACCTAAAGCTGTTGACAATAAAACTGTTGGTCTAAGAAAAAAGGAAAGAAGTAGTAATCAACAATTCCTATTTGAAGAACTAAACGATTTGAAGGAAGCATATGAATATGAAATAAACTTTCATAACCAATTAAAAGCAAAATTACTAAGTGAAAAAGTTGTTACTCAAATCATAAGAGAAAGCACAATTGCTTATGAAACATTATGGACAGACCAAGAGAAAATAAACTATGAAAAACAATTTGACACAGCTAAAGCTTGGAATATCTCGACCACCTTATACTACAAATCAGGTGGGCTTCCTTGGAAATTGGGTGAAGTAAGAAAAAATGTATGTTATTTGGGGTTAGTTTACAAGCAAATCGAATTAGGAGAAAATAGAAATAATGCTTGTTGTGCTGCACAAATGTTTCTTGATTCAGGTGATGGGATGGTTTTTAGAGGAAACATTGGACCTTGGTACAATCCAAAAACAAAAGAGTTTCATATTACTAAGAAAGATGCGTATGAATTGCTTTCAATGTCTTTAGAATCTTTTAGGGAAAAATCGGAAACAGACGAATACCCACACGAAATATTCATTCACGCAAAGACAGGTTTTGATGACGAAGAATGGAGCGGCTTTTGTGAAGCAACAGAAGGGAAAAGTAAAATTATTGGTGTTAGAATCAAGGACGATAACACATTTAAACTCTACAGAGACTTTTCTTATTGTGTACCAAGAGGAACAACTTTACTTGTAACAGATAAACTTGCTTATCTATGGACGAAAGGTTACATACCAAGAATACAAACACAATTGGGACTTGAAACACCTAATCCAATAAGTGTTGAAGTTATGAGAGGGGAAAAAGATATTGAAACTGTTTGTAAAGACATTTTAGCTTTAACTAAACTGAACTACAATGCCTGTATTTACGCTGACGGTTCTCCTGTAACTCTTCGTTTCGCAGATTCGATTGGTGAAGTTTTGACAGCAGGAAAAGACATTAAATCAGAAGTATTACCATTTAAACATTATGTATGAGCCAACCCACAGGTGTAAGCACATTTGCAATTCGCACAAGCCAACACACAGACCAAAAATTGCAAAAGAGCTTCCACCTTTGCCACCTGAGAGAAAAATTATTTTTTAAAATCCCTTCCCTTTAAAATTTTTAAAACAACCAACACACAACCCAGACAGACAAAAACGTAACAAATAAAATGACAGCAAAAGCACAGAAATACAGCGACTTGACAATGACGGTGGACAGAAGGCCAGCTTACAACAGCGGTTTGGCGTAATGGCGGGTGCAGTGCTTCGTATGACAGTTTTGTGGTAAGTTCAAGTGCAGTTCTTCGATTGAACTTTTGTGCTAAAAATCCGCCACTACGCCAAGCCGCAAAACGTCAGAGTGTGAAAAAACTGATTCACACTTTGCATGGTAAAACTATTGAAATTTGTGGAAGAAACAACAGCGTTTAAGTTGTTTTTTTGTGGC
>FWPV01000877.1_pt1 | contig 89414 bp, 70 predicted proteins | sample 2228371 | NCBI WGS metagenome assembly FWPV01 (sample SAMEA103939776, study PRJEB20133) | metagenome
CCGGACGAGAAGCCGGGCGGCCTCGCGCTGCTTGTGCGCCCTGCGGGCGCGCCGCCCCCAGTGGCCGCGAAGGTTCGGCTCGGACCACGTGCGGATGGGAAGCAGCACCTCCGTCATCCGCGCCTCCACGGAAAATCTCCTCGCATTGGTTCGCTTTGCGCTGCCCTGCCACGCATTGCGCCGCCGCGACGCGCCTTGCCCCGCCAACCCGCGCTGTGCTGGGTTATTCTTCCTTCCATGCGGTCACCACGAACTTTCCGAACGGGCCCTTGCACGCGGGTCGGAAATCGCCCAATCCGATGCGCTTGCCTGCGGCGTCGACGATGTCGCGCACCAGCACGGCGCTGATCATCTCGGTGTCGATGTTGATCGTGAAAGAGAGCCGCCAGTCGTGGAAGCACGGCCGGTGGCAGAGAATCCGCCCTCCCGTCGACGGAATGCGGACGGCGCGCGTGTCCACCGTCCACGGTTCCTTGTGCTCGATGGGAATCTCCAATCCTTCGATCTCCACGCATGCGGGGATCATCGAGGACTTCTGCGTGGTGATCTTGGACTTGCCCGCCTTGAAGAACTGCCCCGCGTCGATGAAGCAGCGGAACAGGTTGGGCTGGGGGATCATCGGTTTGCCGTCGTGCCCGATATAGAGCCGTGCCTCCGCCTGCTCTCGAGGAGTTCCCTTTTCGCCGACGGACACCAGCCGGTTGCCGTTCGTGGCTGCCATCTGCGCGGCGTCCGTGAAACGATTGCAGAGAAGCGGTGTCACGCCTTCAATGGTCATGTTGATGCGTTTCATGCAGCGACCTCCTTCTGGATGACCGTGCCCTGGACTGCCTTGCCGCGCGTAGCCCCGCGTTGCCATGCATCGCCTTGCCCGGCATCACCAAGCGATGCCCGGCGGCGCGACGCGAAGGAAGCAGTGAACTCATCCTCTGCGCCACGGCGGCGTTGGGTTCTGATTCTGTGCGGGCTTCGCGCCGTTGGTCGTCTCCCGCTTCGCGTAGGAGCGGATTTCGTTCCTGATCTCGCCGTCGGCGTCGGTCTTCTGCCTGACGCTGATGACCAGCGGCAGGTTGTGCAGCTCGCAGGAGTCCTTCGGCTCCATGACGCCGACCGCCCGGCAGAGGGCGGAGAGCTCGCTCCGCGCGATCTTCACCGTCAGCGGGTTGGGGTTGTCGAGGTTGAGCCGCGCCCAGAGCAGGCGGTTCTTGTACTCGCCCTCGATGACCTGGAAGGTCAGTTCCAGGTACGCACCGTTGCCGTTCTTGGTTGGCTTCATCTCCGAGGCCGTCACGACGGCGACGTATTGGCCCGCCGGGATCGGCGCGAAATCGGTCGCCGGGTCCACCTGGTTCGCGTTGAATCCATTGAGGTTAGCCATGGGCCAATTCTCCTTCCTGTTCCTGGGTTTGCTGGGTTTCCTGGGTCAGCGCCGACATCAATGCCGGCCATGAAAGCGGCAGCTCGGTCGGGAGGCCGAAGCGGTTCTTGGCGACGCATGCGGGAGAGCCGACGCAGCGCAGGATGCGTTCGCCGCCCTCCGCGCCCACGCCGACGGCGATGGTCCGGGTCCGGCCGAAGCCGGTGTCCTCGGTCTCGGTGCGATACTTTCGCGTGGCGAAGAGGACCGCGTCGCACCACTCGGTCAGGAGGGCGCAGGCGTGCTTGTGCAGGCGGGGTGAGTAGCGGTCGTAGGTCGTCGCCTCGGGGTCCTCGAACTTCTCGACCTTGGCGTGGGCGATGAGGATGACCGCGAGGCCCTTGCCGACCCGCAGCACGTTCAGGGCATCCACGACCTTCCGCCAGTGCGTCAGGGCATGGACGTAGCCGCGCTGGTAGCCGCCGTCGGCCTTCTCGATGCTTGAGACGCGGAACTCGCGGCAGACGGCGTCGAAGATGAGCCGCTCGGTCCAGTCCAGGCTGTCGAGGACGACCGTCTGGTATGGGTGCTCCTCGGCGGCCAGTTCCGCGAGGGCCGCCAGCACGTCATCGACCGTGGTCGCCAGCGGAAACTTCTCGCAGGCGATTTCGTTCAGGCCGTCCTCGGTCTGAATGAAGATCGGCTTCGGCGCGCCTGCCGCCAAGGTGCTCTTTCCGATGCCCTCGGTTCCGTACACAAGCAGTCGCGGCGGCATCGGCGTCTTGCCGCGCTGGATGGTTTCCATGAGTCCCATCGCAATGTATCCCTTCTGTCCGCTCGTGCGGACGCAGGTGACGGGCGGGCGGGCACAGGGAGTCCCGACCGGGTGGCCCGAGGCCCGGTCACGCCATCCCGCCCGCCCGTCGGTTCACACGTAATCGAACGCCCGGACCTCCTCGTATCCCGTGGGCCAGAGGTTCCGGGACTCGCACTCGCCGAGTCGCGCAATCGCCGCCTCGTTCTCCCGCCGGGCGACGGCCAAGGCCTGCTCCGACATCTGCCACACGCCGCAGCGATAGGGCGGCTTCTTTTCGACGGCGATGACGTGGACGGCCGCATCTTCGCCCGTCGCCCGCATGACGAGGGCGTGATAGAAGGCGAACTGGTGCGCGTAGTTGAAGCGCCGCGCGTCGGCCTCGAACCAGCCGAGGTCGTCGCAGGTCTTGAGGTCCACGATGCCGCGCTGGGGATTGAAGAAGTCGAGCCGCGCCTGGCACGGGCGGCCGCAATACTCGGCCCGGACAACGCCCTCGGCCACGCCATCGGACAGCAGTTCGGCGGCGATGACATGGGAGCGGACGCCCGTCGCGAGGTTGACGATCAGCGCGAACTGCTCGTCGGTGATGACCGGCTTGCCCTGTGCCGCCGCCCAGTCGGCGTAGGCCTGGGTGTTCGCGCCGAAGGGCTTGCCCGTGCGGGCGTTGATGGGTCCGCCGACGGCGTACTCCGCGTCGAAGCGCTCGCGGCCTTCGAGGATGAGCACGTGCGCCGCCCGGCCCACAAGATAGGCCGGCCGGTCCTCGTCGGGCACGAGGCCTTGTACCTTGTGCCAGTAGAGCAGGGGGCACTTGCGGAAGTCGGCCAGTTGATGCGAGGTGAGGAACTCCTTGGCCTTCTCGCGGTACTCGGCGTCGGATTCGCGGACGAGAAAGTCGAGGGTCGCCATCACTCGGCCTCCTTCGGAGGAAGCCAGGTCAGGCTCATCCGGCCGGTGACATCGCAAATGCGCGCCGGGCCGTTCTGGACCAGACCCGCATCGCGGAGTTCCGGCAGGCGACGCGACGGCGCGTGTCGTTCGAGGCCGACGGCCACGGCGATTTCCGCCGCCGTCTGGCCGGGATGCTTCAGGACTTCATCGAGGCAAAGCTGCCTGTGCGCTCCGGCGCGTCCGCTCGCTTCGGCCTCGCGTGCCGCTTCATGCGACGTGAATGGATCGCTGTTTCTCGCTCGGGCCATGGTCATCTCCCTGTGTGCTGCGTACCGGTCTCCGCCTTGGGTCCCGTGGTGCGGCCCGGTTCGGGTCGCTCCTCCTTGCGGCTCTTGATGAAGTTCACGAGCATGTCCGCCACCGTGCCGACCAGTTCGTCCGTCTCGCGTTCCGAAAGGGCCTCGTAGTGCCGCGTGATCTGGATGGAGGGGGTGGTCGTCACCGGCTACGCCCTCCGAATGGCGAGGAGAAAGTCCTCGATGGCCGGGTGCGGCTTGAGGCTGGGGCGCGCCGTCGCGCCGCCGTTTCCGCCGCCGTTTCCCCTGGCCTTGATGCGCCGAAGGGCCTTGCCCCGGATGACGTCCAGGTTCTTCACCAGCCGCCAGACGAGGTCGTCGTCCAGCCGGTGCACCGCCACCAGGCCGCCGATGACCAGGGCCTCTTCCTCGAAGAGGTCGTTGATGAGCTGCCTGGCCTCGGTTCGGGTGATCATCTCCGTCGCTCCACGGTCGCCGGTCATTCGCTTCGTCTCCGAAAGACAAAAGGCCGGGGGAGGGGCGGCGAGCGGGACAGGATTCCTCATCGCCCCTCCTCGGCCCTGCGGATGGCGGCCTCGGCCCGGAGTCGGCGCTTGCGGGCGAGGTCGCAGCTCATGCCGGTCTCGCGGGCGTACTGGGCGGCGGATTTGCCGTAGACGCGGGTGCCCACGAGGAGAAGGAAATCGGCCTCCGATATGCGGCCGGCGTCCGCGTGCTCGCGGAGGCGCTTGATTTCGGCCTCCTGCTTGGCGCGGAGGTCCATCGCCTCGAAGTCGAGTTCCTCGCCGCCCTCCAGCAGTTCTTCGAGCTGCTCCGGGTCGGTCGCCGTCTCGCGCTCACCGAGCCGCCAGACGCGGCGGTACTCGTCGTGGAGGCGGTGGATGGTGCCGCTCATGAGACGCTGGACGAGGTGGTCGGCCCGACGGCCGACATCGAGCCGACAGACGGTTTGCAGGAACGCCCACTGGACGTTCTGCCATCGCTCGTCGGCGTCGGTGTCCCAGTGCTTCTTGCGATTGAAGATGGAGTCCAGGCCCGGCCAGAAGACGGCCAGGAGCACAGCCCGCCAGCGCGGGTCGCGGTCGGCCGCGTGGGCCTTGAGGATGGCCAGCAGCGCCTCCTGCTTGAGCGGGTCGTCGGACTCGCCCTCGCGCATGAACGCGATGAATTCCGACCAGTCGCCGAACCGGCGAAGGAAGGCGTGGGCCTCGTGAAGTTGCCGCAGGAGGGAGGTGTAGGTCTCGCCCCTGAGTTCCTGTTCCAGCCGCTGACGGTCGTGATTTCTGTTCGAGCGCATGGAGCGCTCGGGTCAGAAATCACCGTGGCGGCATCAGATCAGGAACTGGGCGAGCGATAACCGCCTAGACAGACAGCGGTTACGGGTAAACTGCGGACGCGAAGATTTTTCGGAAATTCCGGCGGAACGCCGGTCAGAAATTACCGAGCGGCACCCTCGACGTGCTGGCTTCCGATCACCAGGTTATCGATGACCTTGAGAATGGACGTATCCCACGGGAAGCGGTCCTGCTGCTCTATCCACGCACCCGCCATCTCAGCAAATGCTCTGTCAGCGGCTACAGCAGCAAAAAAACCGGAGACGATGCCTTGCAGCAACGCCCACTCAGTCGCCAAATCGTTCTTGATGTTCTTGTTGCCGCGAAGGTATTTCAGCGTGTACTCGCGATCAATCGGCGGCACAACGTTGGGCATCATGTGGTGCATCACCTTTGAGTTGCCGACGAGGCGGGTCTCCGTCGCCATGATCCTGATACCGCAGAAGACCTCCCTGATGGTATCCCAGTCATGGTCGGTCATTGCCGAAAGGCTGAACTTCTGCGCCAGTGCAATTCTGCCGCGGAAAGGTGCAACGCTGTTGCAGAAGGTGCCGAAGTCCTGCATCTTGGACCCGCCTTTGCCCATTCTGTGCATGCCCCAAGAAGCAAGCGTGGCGTAGACATACTCGAGGTGTTGCTCAGTCACATCGGGGCTTCTGGTCGCGAGGGATCGCCGGTGAAAATGAAGACTTGGCCCACCGAACCGCTCCGCTTGGTAGTATGCGCGGTGATACGTTTCGGCATTCGTAAGGATGTCAGCTATCTGCTGTTCAAATGGCATCGGCAAGGTTCTCTCTTGAATTTTCCGCGGTCCTGAAAACCCGGGTCAGGTCGCGCCAAGCACATCAAATAACGCGACCCACTTCTCCTCAATCTCCGCGAACTCGAAGGGCGACTCGTCGATGCCCATGAGCTTGCTCAACACGCCGCAGAGTTCCAGCATCCCCTTGTCGTCGGCCTTTCGCTGGACTGTTCCTTTGCCGGCGAGGACCGCCAGGAGCGCCTGACCGGCCCGGTTGGGTCGATTGCGGTCGTCGGCCAGGCCCAGCGTGCGCAGGTCATAGGTCCGCTCCACGGCGCCCTCGCGCTCGACGGCCTCCCACCGATGTTCATCCCCGCCGTCGTCCTCGTCCTCTGCGTAACTGGAGGCAGAGAACGTCTCGTTGGCGGTCACGGCGATGCGAACGCCGGTGTCGTCGTGCGGAGCGATGGACACGTCCGTCCACGACGCGCCCGACGGCGTGGGGAATTGCAGCGTCCGCTCGGATGAGATTCGGAAGGCCGTCCGATAGGCCGACTCGTCCTTGGCGTATGAGATCGACTCGCCCTCGATGCCTGGCAGGAGCGCCGCGAGGCGCTGGCGCAGGTCGGAGACGTACTGCTTGAGGTTGGTCCGGGTCTTTTCGTCAACGGCCTTGAACGGAAGGATGCCCCCGTGTGTGCCGAACATTTTGAGCAGCGTCCACAGGCGGTCCGGCGTGTCCTTCTTTCGCCGCTCCTCGAAGCCGGCCTCTTGGAAGGTGTAATCCTTCCGTTTGCCCTTGGCCTCGACGCGAAGCGCGGCGTCCGTGACTACGAACCGCACGTCGGCCCACGTCGTGCCGGCAGGAGTGGGGAAGGACACCAGCGGGACAGCCGGGGCCTTCTTCCTGCCCGTGGCCAGCACAGCTTCGAGGTGTCCACGGTCGACGGACAGGCCCGTCTCATTCCACGCGGCCACGGTCTTGAGCGCCACCACCGGCGGCGTGTCGCCGTTCCAGATGTCTTCGGGCGGCACTTCACCGGCGACCAGCACGAGCGCCGACTTGGCGGCGTTCAGGCGCGTGCTTTTTCCCAGGACTTCGGCCGCGTCCTGCCACGTCAGCCCGCGCGCCAGGAACAACTCGCGGGATAGTCCGGCGACGGTGGCCTTGCCCAGGAACCAGACCCGGCCGGGCACGACTTCCTCGATGTCGCCTGCCAATTCCAAGGCCCGGGCGGTGGCGTTTGCAATGCCGCCAAAATCGACCTCCCACTGCACGAGCCGGTCAAGGGGGACGCGCACGCGACCGTGTTCCGGGCAGTGGATGTAGGCACGCACAAGCGAGCGGCGCGGACTCTCGATGAACGTCACGTCCTCAATGTGCTCCTCGGAGCATGCGTCGCAGACGACCGACGTAGCGTTCTCGACCTGGCGGACAAGCCCGGCGTCGGTGAACCGCTCGATCAGGCCGTCGTCCCACGCCGCGACCACGTCACCGCTGAATCGCGGTTCCTTGGCGTCGGCTCGTTCCCAGATCACGACGAGGGGATCACTCACGTTCGAGCCCCCAGCGTTTCAGGTATTTCTTGGCCACCAGATGCTCCGGCTTGTCCTTCAGGTTGCAGGAGTCGGGCATCGATATCCTGAAGGAAACCGTCTTGTCCCGGCGGCCATCGCCGTTGTTGAACCGCATCTGAATGACCGCCGACGTCACGTTGACCATCGAGAGCGGGAGCCGCTGCTCGTGCAGGGCCTCCTGCACGAGGTCGTGGATGTCCGCAGGAGCGCCTTTCGGTGGCACCTCGAACGTAATGCGCTTGCGCTCATTGCCGACGATGGAGAGCCGCATCTGCCGCAATCGAACCTCCGAGATGCGATCCTCCGGCTCCGTAGGGAAAGCGAACGCGCGGTTCTTGAGCCCGTTCAACTCGTAAGGGTGCGAGTTCCTCTTCTCCTCGCCGAGTTCCTCGTGAAGGATGGTGCGGCTGAAGAGTTTCTGCAGGTCCTGCTTCAGGCTCTTGTCGCCCTGCGCGTAGAGGTCGAGCGTGCCATCCACGGGGTCATAGATGAAGACCACCTCGAACGCGGGGTTCTGCCGCCGCCGCTCGAACCGCCCCTGGTCGTCGTAGCCGATGAAGGTGTCCGTATAGTCCTTCGGGTAGGCGAAGAAGTAATGGTAACGGTCCGCCCGAAGGTAGTGCTCCACGTTGCACCACTTCCCGCGGCCCTGGTTCTCTCGGTAGTATGCCCCCAGCGCATCCCCAAGTTCCTTGATCGCCCGGGCAGACAGGTCCGGCGACTTCTTGGGCATGTCCTTTCGTTTGCGCCAGTAGCGGCCGTTGAGGTGGTCGGCGCGGTCCAGGATGGAGACGAGGCCGAACAGTTGCCGGTGGTTGAGGAAGACCCAGAAGGCCTTGTTGAGGAAGCCATCGTGGGCCTCGAGTTCCGCCGCCAGGTCCACGTCGGGGTCGTGAAACCCGCTCTCGTCTATCAGCGCCCGCGTGCCGTCCTCAGAGGCCAGGTCGAAGATGTCCCGAAAATCCTGTTCGACCTCCTCGACCTTGTCCTCGGGCAGCGCCTGCCACGCGGCATAGATGGTGTCGACATCGGTCTCCTCGGTGTTGTCCCAATCGATGTCGCACAGTTCGCCTCGGGCTGTGAAATACTCCCTGAGCAGCGCGTTCTCCGCTTGCCGCAGGAACAACTTGGGTGCGTAGTCGTTCGCCATCGGCCACTCCTTGCCTATACCTGTTGTGGGAGGCGGTCGATGTGACGCTGAATGCCGACCATCTTCCCCTGGATTCTGAACTCGTCCGTCCGCACGTGGATGGGCTGCATGGCGCTGTTCGCCGGGTCGAGCCGGACGCCGTCGCTCTCGCGGTGGAACCGTTTGAGCGTGGCCTCGTCGTCGATGAGCGCCACGACGACGTCGCCGTCCTCGGCGGTCTCCTGCTTGCGAATGATGACGTAGTCCCCATCGAGGATGCCCGCGTCGACCATGCTGTCGCCGACGACCTGAAGCGCGAAGCCGCCGCGCCCGCGAAGAAGTTCCTTGTTCACGTGGAGCGTCCCGGTCTCCTGCTCAATGGCCTCGACGGGACGGCCCGCCGGGATTCGGCCGACGATAGGCACCTCCACGCAGCCGCAGGGCACGCGCTTGCGGCCCTTGACGATTAGCGACCGCGCGCCCAGCTCGCCGCGCTCCAGGTAGCCCTTCCGCTCCAGTTCCTTCAGCAGGTGGAAGACGCTGGAACTCTTGATGCCGAAGGCCTCGCCGATCTCGCGCACGGTCGGCGGCATGCCGTGGTCGCGGATGAACGCCTTGACCCAGGCCAGTATCTCCCGCTGTCGCGGGGTCGGTTCTTTTGACGCGGGTCTCGCCATTGTCGTTGTTCCTTTCAGTCAGACCCGACCATTATATCTAACGGCCGTTAGCAGGCAAATGCTTTTTCCTCGTCCCGCATGTCCTTCCCGCATGGGCCTTTTGAGAAAAGGAAGAACTGGGCAGGAATCCCCTTGGCTTTTCCGCCCGGATGAGCAAGGGTGTGATCGTGGTTGGCGGCGCAAGTGGCCGCTTGGAAACATGTTAGGAGAACATGGCCCGATGCCGAGAATAGCGTTCTACACGCGGATCAGCACCGACGAGGACCACCAGAAGTACTCGCTCGACGCCCAGAAGGACCGGTTGGAAGCCTACTGCAAGAGTCAGTACGGCGACGACTGGACGCTCCACAAGGTGTACCGCGACACCGAGAGCGGCACGCACATGAACCGGCCCGGCCTGGAGGAGATGCTTTACGACGCCTCGGTCAAGGCGTTCGACGTGCTGCTGGTCTTCCGCGTGGACCGGCTCAGCCGCAAGGTCCGCGAGCTGGCCCAGATGGTGGACGAGCTGACCAAGCAGAACATCGTCCTCAAGAGCATCACGGAGCCGTTCGACACCGCCAACGCCGCCGGGAAGATGATGCTCCAGATGCTCGGCGTCTTCGCCGAGTTCGAGCACGCGACCATCGTCGAGCGGACCAAGGTCGGCATGGAGAAGAAGGCCAAGGGCGGGGACTTCGTCGGCGGCATGGTGCCCTACGGATACCGGCTCGACCCGGAGAAGGGCCTGGTCGCTCGCGAGGAAGAGGCCCTCGTCGTCAGGAAGATGTTCCAGATGTATGCCCTCGGCCGGGAGGGCACGCAAAGCATCTGCAAGAAGCTCAACGGCTCCGGCTGCCGCAGGCGCAGCGGGAAGAAGTGGGACAAGCGGGTCATCATCAACATCCTGCGGAACCCCGTCTATGTCGGCAAACTCCGCTGGCGCGAGGTCGTCTATGAAGGCAACCACGACGGCATCGTTTCCGAAGTGCTCTTCAACCAGGCCCAGGAGATTCTGGACCAGCGGCGGGAGGACGTGAGCGGCCGGCGGTGGAACAACGGCTCGCGGCTCTTGTCCGGCCTGATGAAGTGCAAGCGGTGCGGCCGTCCGATGGTCGGCATCAGTTGCCACAGGAAGAAGGACGCCGGCAGCATCCCGTACTACGTGTGCACCAAGCGGCTCTCGACCCACGACTGCGACCAGGACTACGTCCGGGCGGACCTCCTGGAGGCGGGCATCGTCGAGGACATCAAGGCCATGTTCCAGGACGAGGACCTCATGGCGCGTATCTGGGCGGAGGCCAACCGGCGGCTCGACTCCGAGAAGCCGGACCTCACGCGGGACATCCGCCGCGTGGAGGCGCAGATGGCCGACGTGCGGGCCCGCGTGGAGCGCTACCTGGAGGCCTTCGAGACGGGCAAGCTCGACGCCGACACCTGCAACGGTAAGGTCCGGGAACTCAAGGAGCGGCTGGCCGAGTTGGAGGCCGAGCGGACGGACCTTGAGGAGCGGCGCGAGCGGTTGAGCCTGCCGGAGCTGGACCGCGAGTTCCTGCGGAAGACGCTGGCGGACTTCGAGGAGGTCCTGGCCTCGACGGAGAACGCAAAAAAGAAGCACCTTCTCCGCCAGTTGGTGAAGAAGGTGCTCGTTCATAGTCGCGATACGGTTGAGGTCTGGTACGGGTTACCCGGACCCGACCCCGCTCGTATCGCGGGAATAATGGCTCCCCGAGTAGGACTCGAACCTACAGCCTAGTGGTTAACAGCCACCCGCTCTGCCGATTGAGCTATCGGGGAGACGCCCCGAGGTGCGCCTCTGGGGCACCCACGGATGCATGCTTCCTAGGTTACGCTGCCCACGTCCCTCCGTCAAGCGCCCCCTCCCAACCCCATCCCGCCCATCCCCCCTCACGCATCCACACCGGGGCAGGAACACGTGATCGACGCAACCGCCATCGGTGCCCGTCTGAGCCTCGCATGGAGCGTTTCCCCTTGACACCTGACTAATCGCTAGTATACGTATACTGCCATCTCAGAAACGGAGAGGTTTGTCCATGAGTGAAACGTCCATCCTGTCGCGCGAAGAGTTCCTCCAGAGGACAGGACTCAGCGAGGAGGAGATGGATCGCTGGATGAGGCTCGGGCTCATCGTACCAGCGGGACGAACGGCGGGGAAGGCTGCCCTCTTCTTCTCCTCCCAGCTCGAGACTGCCCAAACGATCCGAGCGCTCCTCTCGCTCGGGTACGATGACGAGAAGGTCGCCCGCATCGTGCGCAAGGTTGGGCTCCCCCGCCCCGCGAAGGGGGGAGAGGCCGTGCCGGAGAAGCTGCGCACCGTGGGCGAGCTCGCGGAGGAGTGCGGGGTGAACCCTCGGACGATCAAGCACTGGGAGGAGAAGGAGCTCCTCGAGCCGGACGCGCGCTCGGAGGGAGGATTCCGACTCTATGGGCCGGCGGTGGTGGCGCGGTGCCGACGGATCATGGACCTGCAGAACATCGGGTTCACGCTCGAGGAGATCAGGGAGGCCAGGGGCCTCCTCGACGAGCCCGCGAGCATCGTGGAAGGGTTGAGGGCGGAGCCTTCGCTCGCCCTCGTCGAGGCGGCCGAGCGCCAGAACACGGTCCTGAGGGAGCGACTCGAGAGAGTGGCCGCAAGCGCCCGACGCCTCGAGGAGCTGCTCAGGCAACGTGCGAAGGCCATCGCCACATGCCGCGCGATGCTGAGCAAGAAGGAGAAGACGCAGCGTGGGCAGAAATGACGCGCTCGCAGGATCGAGGACCTCGCAAGGAGCACGTGATGCGACCTCAACGAATCAAGGGCAGCGCCCGAATCCTCTTCATCGAGCCGAAGGCTCCGGACTACCACATCTTCAGTCTCTATCCCCTGCCGCGGCTCGGGCCTGTCATCCTCGGGACGATCCTCGAGAAGGAAGGCTTCGCGGTGGAGGTCGCATTCGAACAGACCGATCCCGTCACGCTCGAGAGGATCGCCGCATCGGACATCGTGGCGATCACGACCACGACCTCGACGGCCCCGCGCGCCTACGGCTTCGCGGATCTGGCCCGGCGGCTGGGCAAACCAGTCGTGATGGGGGGACCGCACGCCACGTTCGCGGTGGACGAGGCGCTCGCGCACGCCGACTGCGTCGTGGTCGGGGAAGCAGAGACGATCGCCCCCGCGCTGTTCCACGGCCTAAGCGCCGGGGAGCCTCCCAGCGGCCTCGCGGGCGTCGCCACGCGGGAGTCTCCATCGGTCGCTCGCGCCCCGGCGCCGTGCCTCGATGACCTCCCGATCCCCGATCTCCGGCTCGTGCGCGGCATGGATCTCAACCGTCGGGTCCTCCGCGTGTCGGTGGCTCCGGTGGCCGCGTCACGGGGCTGCCCGCACGACTGCTCGTTCTGCAGCGTCACGGGCATGTTCGGACACACGTTCCGCTTCCGCAGCGTGGACCACGTGATGGAGGAGCTGACCGTGCACCACCGCCACAAGCGGAACGTGTTCTTCTACGACGACAACCTCGCGGCCAAGCCCCGGTGGTTCGAAGAGCTCCTCGGTCGCATGGCGGAGCATCTCCCCAGCTTCGGTTGGTCCGCACAGGTGCGCGTCGAGGTGGCACGAGACGAGGCGCTCCTGGCGCTCATGCGCCGGTCGGGGTGCCACACGGTGTTCGTCGGCATCGAATCCATGAACCCCGAGAGCCTCGAGGCCATGAACAAGCACCAGACCGCTGAGGAGATCTGCGAGGCGGTTACTCGCTTCAGGCGCCATAGGATCTCGGTGCACGGCATGTTCGTCCTCGGGATGGACACCGACACCCCCGAATCCATACGCGCGACCGTGCGATGGGCCAAGAAGGCAGGGGTCTCCTCCGCCCAGTTCCTCATCCTCACCCCCTTCCCTGGGACACGCGTCTATCGGGAGCTCCATGAGCAGGGCCGGATCCTGTTCACGGACTGGTCGCTCTACGACGGGCACCACGTCACGTTCCAGCCCGCGAGGATGTCCCCGATGGAACTGCAGAACCTCCAGATCGAGGCGCACGATAGCTTCTACAACCGGAGGCGCTCCCTCGCGAGGGCGTTCTCCTTCGACGTGGAGAGGGCCGGGGTGTTCATGTACGCGCGCTGGCTCCAGCGAACCTGGCGGAAGCGGAACCGGGATTTCCGCGACCTGCTGCGCCTCATGCACCGTTCGGAGGGGACGATCCACCACGTGGAGTACGTGCACCCCTCGGGAAGGATCACGAGCTCCTGCGCCTAGGATGGGCGCGGGACCCACGGCGACAGGGCCCTCACGCGCGGGAGCGTCGGCGGACCGTGCGCAGGAGCATGAGGCCGGCCGTGGCGAGGAGCATGAGGGCGAGCGCGGGCACCACGAGGGAGAGAGCGCTCATGAGGCCCGAGGCGACTAGCTCCCCCAGCGCCAGGCCGGGATTAGAGGTTCCCCCGGTGGTGGCCGAGGACAGCCCACGCAGGCCCACGGTCGAGGCCTGGACGAGACCCGCCAGCCCGCCTCCGGCGACGAGGGCGAGGGTCCACCGAAGGAAGGGGGAGAGCCCGGTCACCACGCTCGCGGTGACCAGTGTGCCGGCCACGATGGCCGCCGGAGAGGCCACCGTGTCGAGCAGGTTGTCGAGGAACGGGATGAAGTAGGCGCTCACCTCCAGGGCCGTCGCGGTCGCGAAGGCGAGGGTCGCCGGCCAAGACCCGATCCATTCGAAGCCGGGATGCAGGCTCAGATGCCCGGTTTGTGCGGCGACGCTCATGACGAGCAGGGGCACGAACACCCTGAACCCGCAGGAGGCGCTCAGGCCAAGGCCGACGAGGATCGACAGCAGCACTTCCATGCGCGCCTCGGGGAACACTTCGGACTTTGGGGACGCGGGCGGAAACCCGTGAACGTCCCTCATGAACCGCCCCTTGCCCGCCCTGTCAAGACCGTGGGCACAGCGAGGTTTCGAGTTGATGATTCCTGCGCTGGGCGGTAGACTCGCCGGGCGATTCGCACACCACACACGCCCATGCGCGGGCGACGCGCCGGGAGGCCTACGGTGGTATTTCGACGATGCTTCATAGTCGTTGCCCTCCTCGAAGGCTTGGTGCTCTGCGGGATGAGCCTCGCCAACGGGGTGGGCGCATTTGGGAGGCCATGGCCGGACCTCCTCAACCTCAAGGGCAGGCTCTACTTCCTCCCGGATACGACCACGGGGATGCCAAACCTTGTGCCCCTTCAGCCCCATGGCACCGTGTACACGAGCGCCCTGAACGTGCCGCCGCGGCCGTTCGAGACCGGGTTCCCAGACCTGACCGATCGCACCGAGTGGTTCGGCATCGACTACCGCGGTACCTTCGAGGCCCCCACGGCAGGGGTTTATCGGTGGCGACTCGTCTCGGACGACGGCTCCCGGCTGTGGATAGACGGGGTCGAGGTCATCGACAACGACGGGCTCGACGGGGTGCGCGAGGCGGAGGGGGCGATCGAGCTCGGCGAAGGCACCCATGCGATCCGCGTCTGGTACTTCCAGGGTCCTCCTGGCGACGTCGCGCTCCAGCTCTTCGTGACTCCCCCTTCGGGCCAGGAGCGCGTGTTCGACCTCCGCGACTTCTCCCCTCGCCTCCTGCGGACCCTCGAACGCCTCGGAGCAGAGGCCACCTCGGACGGCATCCGGATCACCCTCGGGGCGGACGCGCTCTTCAAGAAAGGACGCGTCGACGTCCACCCGAAGGCCATGAGGACGCTCGACGAGATCGCCAGCGTCATCGCCGCTTCTTTGGGCTGTCGGGTGCGGATCGAAGGGCACACGGATGCCTCCTCCGGCGAGGAGGAGGCCAGTCTCCTCTCCCAGCGGTGGGCACACGCGGTGAGGGACGCGCTCGCTCGGCGCGCCGTCGAGGTACCTATGGAGGTCGTCGGCTTCGGGGGAACCCTCCCGGTTGCGACGAACAAAACGAAGGAAGGTCGGGCGAAGAACCGTCGGATCGAGATCTACATCGCACCGTGAGTTTAGGTCCTCCCGAGCCTGTCGGAACGGTGGGTTGACAGGGAGGGAGAAGGGTCATGACTTGGCCGAGGCTCGCAGGTCTCCGAAGGAGTGAGATGACGTGACCCACGAGCAGGCCTTGCTCCTCTCCTCGTACGACCCTGGAGGCTTCTTCGACGAGATGTTCGAGAAGCCTGGCGTGCCTCGCCCTCACTATCGCGCCCTCGCGGAGAAGCTCCAGACCCTCTCCCCTGCGGATCTCGACGAGCTGCGTCGTGCGGCGGACGTGTATTTCCTCTACCAGGGCATCACCTTCACGGTCTACAGGCAGCGGGAAGGGATCGAGCGGATTTTCCCTTTTGACCTCATCCCTCGCATCATCCCCCAGGACGAGTGGCGGATGCTCGAGCGCGGCCTCGTGCGGCGCGTGCTCGCGCTCAACAGCTTCCTCCACGACGTGTACCACGACCAGAGGATCCTCGCCGATCGGCGCATCCCTGCCGAGCTCGTGTTCGGCGCGCGCCACTTCCGACGGGAGATGCTCGGCGTCGAGGTCCCCCAGCGGATCTACAGCTACATCGTGGGCACGGAAATCGTCCGCGATCGGGATGGCCAGTACTACGTGCTCGAGGACAACCTGCGCTCACCCTCGAGCGTGAGCTACATGCTCGAGAACCGCCAGGCCATGAAGCGGACCTTCCCTTCGCTCTTCGAGCGCTGCAGGGTCATGCCCATCGAACACTACCCCCAGGAGCTGCTCCGGACGCTCCAGTCGGTCGCACCCCGCGGCAATCCGGAGCCCACCATCGTGCTCCTCACCCCGGGCATCTACAACTCAGCCTACTTCGAGCACACCTTCCTCGCCCGCATGATGGGCATCGAGATCGTCGAAGGCAGGGACCTCATCACTCACAACGCTCGCGTCTACATGAGGACCACGAATGGGCTGCGCCAGGTTGACGTCATCTACCGGCGAATCGACGACAACTTCCTCGACCCCCTCGTGTTCCGGAAAGACAGCTTATTGGGTGTGCCCGGCCTGTACCACGACTATCGTCAAGGTAACGTGACCCTGTTGAGCGCACTTGGCGCGGGCGTGGCGGACGACAAGGCGATCTACTCGTATGTCCCCGAGATGATACGGTACTACCTCGGGGAAGAGCCGATCATCCCGAACGTGCCAACGTACCGGGCGAGCGACGAGGCCGAACGTTCGTACATCTTGGCCAACCTGGCGTCGCTCGTGGTGAAGTCGGTGAACGAGAGCGGGGGTTACGGCATGCTCGTGGGGCCTCACTCCACCGCGGCGCAGCGTGAGGCGTTCCGCGACATGATCACGGCCTCTCCGCGGAACTTCATCGCCCAGCCGACGCTCGCCCTCAGCAGGCATCCCACCGTTATCGACGGCGAACTCACCGGCTGTCACATCGACCTTCGCCCGTACGTGCTGTGCGGGGCGGAGATCAAGATCGTGCCAGGGGGCCTCACCCGTGTGGCTTTGAAGCGCGGATCCCTCGTCGTCAACTCCTCTCAGGGAGGGGGGAGTAAGGATACCTGGGTCCTGGAGGAGTGACGACCGTGCTCTCTCGTGCGGCGGAGTCCCTCTACTGGATGGGCCGCTCCATGGAACGCGCCGAGGACATCGCGCGCCTCCTCGACGTGACCTACGAGTTCACGCTCGAGGTGCCCCCCCAGGAGGCCGTGCACGCCTGGTGGCCCCTGGTGGAGACCTTGGGGCACGCACAGGCCTTCGGTGAGGAGCCCGAGTCAGTGAGCGCGGAGCGGGTGATCGAGTTCCTCCTGTGGGATCCGGCTAATCCAAGCGCCGTGGTGACCTGCATCCGGCAGGCGCGCGAGAACGCGCGGAGCGCACGAAAGCAGATCAGCACCGAGATGTGGGAGCACCTCAACCGCGGCTACTTCATGGTCAAGGACGTTGACCGCGTGGAGGTGAGGCGGGCCCCGCACCGTTTCCTCGACGAGATCCGCAACCTCTCGCAGGCCTTCCAAGGAATCACCGCGGCAACCATGATGCACGGGGAGCCGTACGAGTTCATCCAGCTCGGCACCTGCATCGAGCGCGCGTCGGAGACGGTGTACGCGTTGCGGATGAAGCATGCGGCGATCATGGCCACGAGCGAAGGGTCGCCCAGCGAGTACCGTCACCTTTTCGCTTTGCTCAAGTCGTGCAGCGCGTTTGAGCCGTTCCGCCGCACCCACGCCTCGCAGCTGCAGTTCTGGAGGATGGCCCAGCACCTCCTGCAGAGCAACGAGTTCCCTCGTGCCGTGCTCTTCTGCCTCCGCCGATGTCTTTCCGCGGTGGAGATGATCGGGGGCTCGGGGGCTCACGCCTTGCTCGGCTCCGCGAGCCTGAGGCTGGCCCCCACCGGCCTGGAGGCGCCTCACCGGGCCTTCGGCAGGGCGTGTGCGGAGCTGGAGTACCTCGACATCCGCGAGGTCCTCGGCGACGGGTTCTGCGGCTACCTCGAACGCGTGCTGCGCGCGGTGAGCATTGCGGGCGAGGAGGACGGCCGGACCTTCTTCAACACCCACGTGGTGATCCCTGAACCCTACCCTCCGGCGCAACAGCAGCAGTAGTGATCCTTGCGGTGAACTGAGGAACCCTTCGGCATGAGACTCTTCATCGAGCACACGACAACCTTCACCTACAGCGAACCAGTGCGCGAGTCATACACTGAGTTGCGCTTGTGCCCTCGAGAACAGGACGGCCAAAGGTGCGTGGCATTCTCGCTTTCGGTGGAGCCAACGGCAGAACTCAGTCACTATCGGGACCACGTGGGCAACGTCGTCCACGTCTTCAACCTGCTCCAGCCCCACGACCGTCTCGTCGTCATCGCGCGCAGCGAGGTCATCACCCCTGGTCACTTCGCCCAGGAGCCGTCGGACCTCTCCTTGCTCGAACGTTTCGACTACCTCCAACCGTCGCTGTTCACCACCCCAGATGAAGGGCTCCGTGCGCTCGTGGACCCGCTGTGCGGCCTGGCGCATGGGTATGACCTCGCCTGGGAGGTGATGCGGACCGTGCACCGCGCCCTGCGGTACGAGAAGGGCGTCACGAGCGTGGCGACGACGGCGGCGGAGGCGCTTGCGGGAGGCGCGGGGGTGTGCCAGGATTTCTCCCACGTGATGGTCGCCGCCTGCCGTCTCCTCGGGTTGCCGGCCCGGTACGTGAGCGGGTACCTCTACGCACCCGGGACGAGCGATGCCCACCAGGCGTCGCACGCCTGGGTGGACGTCTACGTCGGGGCCCAGGGCTGGGTGGGGCTCGATCCGACGCACAACGCCCCCCAGAACGCCCACTACGTGCGCGTGGCGATCGGTCGAGACTCCGCCGACGTCCCGCCCACGAGGGGGGTGTTCACCGGCTCTGCCTCGGAGAGGATGTCCGTGATCGTCTCGGTGAGGGCCGGCTAGCCCGCGTCCTGCCGAAACGAGCCGACGTGCGAGGGGCACCTCCGGCCTCGCGGTTTTCTCTCCTTCCTTGTCCCTTGCGTCTCGGTCGGGGCACTCGTACGTTGCCGCTGTCGATCGTCGGTGCTGGGGTCTTCCACCAAGGGAGGAGTCAATGCGACGAAGCGTTCTCATGGTCGCCTCGTGCGCCGTGGCCCTGGGCTTCGTGCCAGGGCTGGCGCACCCCATCATGGTCGACGGGAACCCTCCTGACTGGCCACTGACCACGGCCAGCCAGGGGAACCTCGGCCACATCTGCCGAGGGGCAGGGCCCATCGGGGAGTACTTCTGGGTCGACGTCGGCGGCGACGAGCGGACGAACTTCTCGAGCCCCGATCCACGGGTGGATCTCGTGGAGTTCAGGGTGACCGCCGACCAGGACAACCTCTACTTCATGGCCCGGATGACGGACATCCCGGATCAGCCCACCGGCGACGGGGCGCCCCAGATTCAGGTTGCTATCGACATCGACAGGGCGAGCGGCTCGGGGACGAACTGGTTTGGCGGCTTGTCCGAGACACAACTCGATCCCAACGCTTACTGGGAATACCTCATCATCACGAGGTTCGGCAGCAATAACTGGGACGTGATCCTGTGGTACGCGAACTGGGTGGGGCCCTACTACGTGGGGACCGAGGCGATCTCGGGAGCGAACGACGTCATCGAGTTCTCGGTGCCGTGGGCCGCGCTCGACGGGGTCACCCTCCCGGCGATCCTGCGATTCTCTGTGACGACGTACCGTGCGAACACGTCCGACAACGTGTGGGATGTCAACCCGTTCTCGTCTGAGTCGAACGCACTCGATGCCGTCACGAACTACGGGGATCCGGGCGACGTGAGTTCGAACACGTGGGCCGAGGTGAGCGACGGCGTCGTGAACTACTACTTCGACGTGTTCTTCGAGGCGAATGGGGAACCGGGACCCCCGGTCGTGGTGGCCCAGGCCCTGTACGACCCGGCAGGGACCGAGCCGAACAACGAGTTCTACCGGTTGTACAACCGCACGCCTTGGGCCCTCCAGCTTGGCGATCACGCGATCAATGGGTATAAGATCGGCGACGAGGAGACGATCGGGAGCACCGAGGGAATGCGGCGCATTCCGTCGGGCGAAGGCGTCATCGCGCCGGGAGGTTACCTGACGATCGCCTGCGCGGCGCTGGCTGTCCAGGCGAGCTACGGCATCACGAGCGACCTTGAGCAGACTTGGACCGGGAGCGATGACCCGAACGTGCCCAATCTCGTCACCTACCCGACCTGGGCGAGTGGCACTATCCAGCTCGCGAACGCGGGTGACGAGGTGTTGCTCGTGGACGGATCTGACACCGTGGTGGACGTGCTCGTGTACGAGAACGGCGTTTACGCGGGCGTGACGAGCCAGCCCTACGACTGCGGTCAGGATGAGATGCTCACGAGGACACCGCCCACTCAGGACACTGACAACTGCCAAACGGATTTCATGGCGATTTCGGTACCGGTGGAGCTCTCCTCGTTCGCGGCGAGCGCGACGGAAGACGCGGTGATCCTCACGTGGGAGACGGCCACCGAGTCCGACAACCTCGGGTTCAACCTGTACCGAGCGAGTGGGGACGAAGCCCGCGTCCAGATCAACGCCGAGCTGATCCCCGGGGCAGGTACCACCTTGCAACCGCAGCGCTACACCTTCGTAGACAGGGACGTGCAGGCTGGCCAGACCTACCGGTACTGGCTCGAGCAGGTGGACATCGCCGGTGGGCGCGAGCTCTTCGGCCCGATCACCGTGTCGGTGCCGGGAACCGTGGCGGGGGACCTGAGTCTTGCGGTCTCTCCGGTGCCTGCCAAGGAAGGCGGCACGATCCGTCTTGCCCTGCCTCAGGCTGGTGAGGTGAGCGTTGCCCTCTACGACCTTTCCGGCAGGCTCGCCTCGCCGGTGTACCAGGGCATGCTGCCCCCTGGGAGCCATCACCTGTCGTGGAGCCGGGGCTCACTCGCCGCAGGCACCTACCTCGTGCGGGCCATCACCCCGAGTGGGTGGGTGACGGCGCGGGTAGTGCTCGACTAGCATCCCTCCGCTCGTTCCAGGCGCGGCGGTCCGCTTCTGCGGGCCGCCGCCCTTCGTTCTCGCCCGGATCCCTGTCCACCCCGTATCTCGAGATCCACGCCCGAGATCTGGAGAGGGACCACGAGGCGTACTCGCGTCTGTCCGCCTTGACCTGCACGGAGGGATGTGGCAATCTCGCGGGCTGTGGAGAGACCGACTTGCTGGGGCCGGGCGCATGTGCGGCGAAGCGTCGTGCAAAGCACCGTCGTGGGACGGGGCGTCCTCGCGCACAGATCCGGTGCGAACCCCCTCGAATGGAAAGGGCTTGAGGCTATGCGTCGTCGCGTAGGGTGGGTCCTCATCATGGTGGTGGCCTCGATACATCTGGTCGCAGCGACCCCCCCGAACGTGACCCCTGAGCCTCCATTCACGACCGACATGGGGGGGCAGGTGTTCAACCGGGTCTTCTGGAGCCCGACGGGCGCTTCCCAGTATCGGGTGCGGTGCCTGCTCGCGAGCCCCGACAGCGGCGTGGTGTTCCAGGAGCCGCAGTTCACGAGGGGCAGCACCAACCTCCTCTACGTGGCGCGGCCCGACCTCATCGAGTGGACCACCGTGTCGGGTACCCAGTACGACTTCGCCTACCCGGATCCTTCCTTCCCCTTCTCCTCCCTCCTCCACGGGCGGCTCATCCGCTACCAGGTGAACTCTGTTCCCGATCCGCTCACCCTGTACGGCGAGACGAGTTCGACGCAGGACAACCAGGGGCCGTGGGTGGTGCCCGAGACCTTCACGTGCACGGATCTCCACGCCGGTTCGACCGGCAATGCCACCGGCTCGGTGCAGATCCTGGATGTACCCGCAGGCGTGATGCGGGCGTACGCGATCTGGTACTACGCTGCCGCCTACGGTGGTGAGGCTTCGATGCCGAGCGTGGGTGGCGGGTACTACTCCTTCTCCGTCCCTCCTCCCGCCGGTGGGTGGGCGACGTTGGCGGGGAGCTTCTTGAGGGTGAGGGTGCACGGGGTAGACTATGCGGCTGAGCCTGGGGGGAGTGGGTCGTCCTACTGGTACAACGAGGGCTGGACCGACTTCTACGAGACCGTCGAGGCCCCTGGCCAGCCCCACGTCCCCCCCTACGCCCAGACACCTCCTGCCCCAACGGTGACGGTTCCCGATCGGCAGGAGGGCCGTTCGACCTCGTTCAGGCTCCAGTGGTCGTTCGACCCCAGCTTCGGGAGCATCCTGGGACAGACCGAGCTCACGGCGCCCGGCTCCTACGGGTCCATGTGGGCGACCGGCCTCGCCGACGGCGCGCAGTATTGGTTCCGGGTTGGGTACCGCGATCAGCTCGGCATCTACCGGTACGGGCAGCCGACCTCGAGCATCCCGGACTACGCCTTACCCGTGTTGAGCTCGTGGACGACTCAGAACCTCACGGAGATGACCGCGGGTCCCTGGACAGGCAGCATCCTGGTCCAGGACGTTGAACTCGAGTACCTGTGGGGTCCCTACGTGCACGGCACGCTCGAGTACCGCATCGGTGCGAATCCTCCGCAGACCGTGCACCTCTCCGTGGCCGGCGATCCCCCCGGCAGCCCCGCGACCTTCACGTTTTCGGTGCCCGCCCCTCCTGGAGGCTGGTCGGCCTACGCGGGTCAGAGCATCCACAGCATGGTCGTCAAGGTGTGGGACATGGCGGCCCCACCCGAGGGATTCGGCCCCATCATCGAGGACAACACGACGTACTTCTACCCCCCCAACGAGGTGATCGATGTTGTCCGACCGAGCATCGACCTCCTCTCTCCTCAGCCCAACGTCGTGTACGAGGACAGCATCTGGGTGGTGTGGAACGCGACGGACGACCAGGTGCCTAATGGTCCCGACCCCGACGGCGACGAGACGCAGAATCTCACGATTTTCTTGAGCTATCGGCTCCCGGGGATGGTGCAGTGGGTCCACATCGCCCAGGTCCAGAACACGGCGAGCCAGCCTGACTCCTTCCGCTGGAACGTGTCCTCCCTGCCGGAGAATACGCAGTACACCTTACGGGCCATTGCGCGCGACCCCTCCGGCTACGCCGACACCGCCTTCGTGCAGCCCTTCACGATCAACCGTCATGATCCCCCCTCGATCACCGTGCTCCAGCCGAACGGGGGTGAACTGGTCTTAGGCATCTACACGGTGAGGTGGCGCGCCACGGATCCGGATTCCCTGTACGGTGAGCCTCCCCTGAGCCTCCGGATCGATGGGTGGTACTCGCCCAACGCGGGCACGACTTGGGAGACGATCCCGTGGGTGAGCCACCTGAACGATGGCCAGGAACCATGGGACACCTCGAACCTCCCTGACGGGTCCCAGTACCTCGTCAAGCTGCGGGTGACCGACCCCCGTGGCCTGTGGGCCGAGGACACGTCGGATGGGGTCTTCAGGATCGACAACAACGATCCACCCGATTCGGTGGTGCTGATCGCACCCAACGGAGGGGAGGTCTGGTACGGGGAGCAGATCGTACGGTGGTATGCCCACGATTCTGACATGCTCGACACCCTTCGCATCAAGCTGAACTTCCGTCGGTACGATCCCCAGAACCCCCAGTTCTGGAACCTCATCGCCCCCGACGCCGGCAACCTCCCGAACACCGGCGTGTACATCTGGTCGATTCCGACCTACCTCCAGGGTCGGTACGAGATGGAGGTCGTGGCCATCGACCGTGGCGGCCTCGCCCGGTCGGACACGAGCGATGCGCCCTTCATCATCAACTCCCCCGATCCGCCGACGGTGACGGTGCTCTCGCCGAACGGGGGGGAGTTCTGCACCGGGGTCCACACGATCCGGTGGACGGCGACCGACCCGGACATCCAGTACGGCGACACGCTCGCGATCCGCATCGAGATCTCTCCCGACAACGGCGCGACGTGGATCCTCGAGGCCCAGGGATTGGCGAACACCGGCTCGTACGCCTGGAACACGAACCAACCCACCTACCCCGACGGTGCCTCGTACCTCGTGCGGGTCTGCGCGACGGACACGTTCCCAGGTACGACGGTGTGCGATGTCTCCAACGGCGCGTTCTACGTGCTCAATGGGAACCGCCCACCCTCGGTGACCGTGCTGTTCCCAAACGGAGGGGAGAGCGTGCGGAACGACGTCCTCATCCGCTGGCTCGCCACGGACCCGGATACGGTGCACGGGGACACCCTCACCGTCTCCCTGTCTTTCAGCCCTGACAGCGGCTCCTCGTGGATCGCCCTCGCGAGCGGGTTGGCGAACACGGGTTCATGGCTGTGGGACATCCGGACACTCGACGATGGGAATCGGTACCTCGTGCGCGTGGGAGCGACGGACCGCAAGGGCGTGACCGTGTTCGACACCTCCGATGGCACGTTCTCCGTGTTCAACGACCCCGACAATCCGACCGTGCGGGTCATCGCCCCGAACGGAGGAGAGCGCTGGTCCGGCGTGCAGGAGGTGCGATGGGAGGCGGATGACCCGGACCTGTTCGTCGGCGATACCCTGTCTGCCACGATCTGGGTGGACTCGAGTCCGGATCCTGGGTTCCAGCCCTTGCTCCTGGCCCAGGGCGTCCCTGGGATCCCGGGCCGTTGGATCTGGGATACGGTCGCGTGGGGCCTTCCCGACGGCGACTGGTATCGGATCAGGGTCCGCGTCACCGACACGGATTCCCTCTCCGCGACCGACGATTCGGACGGGCCGTTCCTCCTCTTCAACAACAACGATCCTCCGTCCATCACGCTGATCGAGCCGCGAGAGGGAGACATCTGGGAGGGGGTTCGGACGATCCGCTGGACCGCGACGGACCCCGACCTCGTGTGGGGCGACACGCTCGCGATCTCCTTGTACGTGCGCGCCAGCGCCCAGGCGCCATGGGTCCCGATCGCGCTCGGCCTCCCCAACACGGGTTCCCGTCTCTGGGACACCGGGAGCGCCGCTGACGGGCTCACCTACCAGATCAGGGCGGTTGCGCGTGACACGTCTCGAGCCACGGCCGAGGCAGTCTCGGGCGTGTTCGCGATCGAGAACGCGAACGAACCCCCTCGGGCGTTCGACCTGGTCTTCCCCCCCCAGGGAGCCACGGTCACCGTGTTCAAGCCGCTCCTCGTGTGGCGACGCGCCGTGGACATCGACGCGGGGGACCGGGTGCGCTACGAGGTCGTGACCTGGCCGGAGGGGGGAGTCGAGATGCGGGTGAGCTCGGGATCAGACACCGTGCTCACGGACCAGGGCTGGCCCGTCCCCCTGGCCGACGACACGCGCTACTTCTGGTACGTGGAGGCCACCGATAGCCTCGGGCCTGCGATGACCCGCAGCACCCAGACCTGGTGGTTCGTCACGAACATCGACGGCAACGACGTGCCGACGCCTTTCCACCTCCTCGCGCCGCCCGATGGGGCGCTCGTGCACCCTGACTCGGTTCTGTTCTCGTGGACCGCCTCCTCGGATGAGGATATCCTCGACTCCCTCTCGTACACGGTCTCCGTGGACACGTTCGCCAGCCTCGCGACCGCGATGGCCTTGCCCGCGGGACCGGGGCTGTCCCTCGCGTGTCCTGGGCTCCGCGACAACACCACGTACTACTGGGCGATGCGCGCGGCGGACCTGTTCGGCGGCGAACGGTGGAGCGAAGAGCGGTGGCACTTCACGACGGACCGTGGCAACGACGGTCCTGCGTCGTTTCGTCTCCGGTTCCCGCCGGAGGGGACGGTCCTGTCCGCAGTGGAGAGGGATACCCTCAGGGTTCGGTGGTTCCCCTCCCGTGACGATGATCCCCTCGACACGATCTCCTACGCCGTGGTCCTGGTCGACAGCATCCATCCGGCGGATCCCGATTGGCCGGGCCTCACCATCGTGCTCCCGGCGCGGGAGGGGACGAGCCTGTTCCTCAGGGAGGCGCTCGACACGCTCGGGTTCCACGACAACCGCATCTACCGGTGGCACGTGATCGCCACAGACAGCAGAGGAGCATCGACCCGATCGCACGAGACGTGGTGGTTCGCCACGAACGACGCGAACGAACCTCCCCTCGTGTTCGACCTGCTCTCCCCATGCGATGGGTGCACGCTGAGCACCGCGACCCCGCGCCTGTGTTGGCAGGTGGCGAGAGACCCCGACCCCCTCGACGTGGTCACCTACCGCATCGAGTACGACGTCGACCCGCTCTTCCGCACCGCGGTCTCGGAGGGAGGTCTCACCCAGACCTGCTGGCAGCCCGCGGAGCCCTTCCGCGATCGCGGGACGGTGTGGTGGAGGGTCTTCGCCATCGATGCGAGCGGACTCTCCACGCGGTCCCGCCAGGAGTGGAGGTTCGTGATCCTCCCCCAGGCGACCCTCGAGGGACTCATCAACTACCCGAACCCCTTCGCGGCCAGCAGGGAGGTCACCCACATCCAGTACATCCTGCGTGAGGACGCCGCGATCGAGATCAAGGTCTTTGACCTGCTCGGCGATCCGGTGTGGCGGTGGTCCTGCCGCGGCGGGGAGGTCGGGGGGATCACAGGCACGAACGTCGTGGCGTGGGATGGGAGGAACGAGGCGGGCATGGTCGTGGCGAACGGAGGGTACCTCTGCGTGGTACGGGCTCGTCCCACGAGCGGGCCCGAGGCGGAACTCGTGCGCAAGATCGCGGTCATGAAGTGAGCGTCCATTCCCATCCTCGAGGAGGCACAGACATGAGGTGGACACTCTTCATCGTGGCGATCCTCTCGGGTGCGTGCCTGGGGGCGGAGTGGTGGGAGGAGGAGCTGCAGGAGGTGGAGCAGGCGCGCGAGGGAGGCCCGCTCCAGGCGGCGGTCGGGAGGGCGCTGTGGACGAAGGGGTACGTCGAGGTGGTCGGCGAGGCCACCTGCGACCCAGCCGAGGCGCTGAGCGAGGCGCACTGCTACGTCATGGCCCGTCGCGCCGCCATCGTGCTCGCGCAGGAGAAGCTTTCGGAGACGGTCAACGGCATCGTGGTCGACGGCGAGACCGTGTTGAGGAACGAGCTGCTCGCCTCCAGCGCCCTACGGACGAAGACCCAGGGGCTCGTGAAGGGAGCCCAGGTCGTGCACGAGGACAGGGTGACGTTGCCCGATGGCTCCGTCCTCGCGCGCGTGTGGATGCGGCTGCCGCTCTACGGCGAGGGTGGGTTGGCCGGGCCGATCCTCGAGCACGCGGCGGCGAAGGCCGCGGAGCGGCCGATCCCTCGTTTCGTGGTTCCTTCCCCGCCCCCACCCACGGAGCGCTTCACGGGCATCATCGTCAACGCCTCAGGCATCCAGGCAGCCCCGGCCCAAGCCCCCAAGCTCCTCGTCCTTGAGGAGTTGAAGGCGGCTCTGAGCATCGACCAGGTGGATGTTTCCGTCGCACGGCAGATCGGCATGGTCGAGTACGCCTCGTCGCTGGATGATGCGCTGTCTCTCGTGGACCGGGTGGGCCCTCATCCGCTCATCCTCACCGCGGTCGCGGCCCACGGCACGACCAAGTGTGACCTCGTCATCTCCGCCGGCGACGGCATCCGCCTCGCCTCCGCCGATCCCGATGGGGCGCTCGTGCGATCCTGTAAGGTCGTGTTCGTCGGCTCGTTCATCTGATGGCTCGCACGGTCATCGTACTCCTCGCAGGCGCCCTCGCCGTTGGCCCAGGGCCTGCCTCTGCGCGTGACCCCAGCCTCGCGGAGGCGGAGGCAACGCAACTGCTCGAGGAAGGCCGATTCCTCGAATCGCTCGCGGCGTTCGAGGAACTGACCGCCGAGGCGAACCCTGTCCCGTGGCGAGCGAAGGGCTACGTGCGCATGGGGGGGATCCTCGCCCTGTTCCTCGACAAGAACGACGAGGCCGAGGGCATGCTGAGGAAGGCCATCGCGTTGGACCCAAGGGGCCCCATCGGCGCGGACGCGTACTTCCGCCTCGGCATGATCCTCCACGAGCAGGGCCGGTACGCGGAGGCCGCCGAGGCGTTCGAGGCGTTCCTTGCGATCGATGCGACGAGCGTCAACGGGCCCACGGCGGAGTTCCTCCTCGGCCAGTGCCGGAGGCTCGCGGAACGATTCCCCACCCCTCCCCCACCGCCTCCTGTCTCGAACGAGGTTCGGTTGACCGACGATCGGGTCAGGGTCGCTATCGCGAAGGACGAGCCCAGCCTCACCCTGGGGTGCGCCGGGCCATGGTCGTGCGAGGCGTCCGCTCGGCAGAGACGAGACCTCGATCCCTCGACCCTCACCGTGCGGGCGGAGGGCCTTGGGATGAGGGTGGGCCCATGGTCTTCGGATTCCGACGACCTCACTTTCTCTCCCCTCGGGCCCCAACCGCTCGACGTGAACGGCATGCGCATCCCGGGCACGCTGCGGGTCGTGGCCACCAGGGGGAGGCTCATGGCCATCAACGTCGTCGAGCTGGAGGACTACGTGCGGGGGGTGGTGCCCAAGGAGATGCCTCCCTCGTGGCCGCCGCGCGCGCTCGAAGCCCAGGCGGTGATCGCCCGCACCTACGCGGTCTACCACAAGCTGCGTCGTCGCGACTACCCCTTCGATCTGCTCTCCACGATCTCCTCCCAAGTCTACGGCGGAGCGACGTGGGACCCCCGTGCGGACAGCGCGGTGGCTCGGACCCGCGGGAGGATCCTACTCTACCAGTGTCAGCCTGCCCTGACCCTGTTCCACGCTTCGAGCGGGGGCCACACGGAGTCGCTCGAGCGGGTGTGGGGATCAGCCCTCCCCTACCTCGTGGCCAAGGAGGATCCCTACAGCCCGCCCCAGGAGTGGACGCTCACGCTCACGACCGAAGAGGTTGCCAGGAGCCTCTCGTCGTGCGGGGAGAACGCCCAAGGGCTCAAGCGCATCGAGTTCGTGGACAAGGGCCCCTCGGGGAGGTTCGCACGGGTGAGGATCGTCCGGTCGCACGGCGAGGCCCTCGTGCGCAGCGACCGGTTCCGAGGCTGTCTCGGCCCTGGGACCATGAAGAGCACGCGGGTGCGCGTCTGGACCAAGGGAGGCACGATGGTCTTGGAGGGCACGGGATTCGGCCACGGGGTCGGCCTCTCCCAGTGGGGGGCCCGGGGCATGGCCGAGAGAGGGGCCTCGATGGAGGAGATCCTCGCGTTCTACTATCCCGGCACGACCCTGGGCCGCCTCGTGACAGGCCGTGGCTAGCGAGCACCAGAGGGGCGTCTCCACGCGCGCACCCGGAGCGCCACGTCCGGCCTCGGTGATTCGCGCCCCCAACGGAGGGAAGCTCCCCCCATGGTGACGCAGCGACCGGAACGGTCAGGTCGCCCGACCCGGCCCCGATGGTCGATCGGGGCCGCGGTGGCCGCAGGGGTGGTTCTCGCGCTCCTCCTCGCCCTGTTCCTCTCGCCCGAGGCATTCTGGTCGGGGGGCGTGGGGGTGCTGAGGGGTACGAGGCGCGCCTTCGCCGAGGTGCCCGGCCTCGGGGGGCTGAGTTGGGACTCCCTTGGGCTGTTCGTCGCCCTGTTCCCCCTCATCGCGTCGGTCGCTGGTCCCTCGCGCCCGGGCATAGTGCTGGGGGCCCTCGGCCTCGCCGGCATCGCGACGGTAAACGATTCCCGTTTCCTCGCCGCCTCCTGGTCCCTCCTCGCCTTCGCCTGCACGCTCAGGGAGGGACCCGAGCGCTGGCGTTGGACGGGTGCGGTGGCAGCCACCCTCCTCGCTGGCGCCGGGCTCTCCCCGCTCTTCGTCCAAGGGATGTCCCGGACCCTGGCCACCCCGGTGGGTCACGGCGGGGTGCTCGACATCGCGGGGATTGGGCTCGTGCGCCATTTCCTCGTCGTGCGCTTCGGCGGCTGGCTCGTCGATCTCGTCGCCGCTCCCCCGGTCCTGCTGTGCGCGGCCTCGGTCTGCCTCGCAGCCACCGCGGTGCGTGGTTGCGGCCCCATCGCGATCGCCGCGGGTCCCCTCCTCCTCCTGAAGTTGTTGCCCCTCGTCCAGCTCACCGTGAGGGAAGGGCCCACGCGGGCATCGGCTCTCGTGATCCCCGGGACCCTCCTCGTGGCCTGGGCAGGCCTGCGGCTGCCCCCACGGCCAGCGCGGGAGGGCCTCCTCGGGATCGGGGGAGCGTTTGTCCTCCTGGCATCCCGCATGCTGGTCGAGGCTGCGGTCTGGACCGTCGCGTGGGCCATCGCCGCATCGGAGGGGCCCAGGGGCGAGCGGGGCATGCTCGTGCTCGCAGCCGCGGCCTCTGTGCCCATGCTCGCAGCGTATGGCACCGGACCTGCGAACGCCGTCCGGCTCCTCTCCTGTCTCATCCTGGCCGTCGGGGTCCTGGGGGCATGCCGCGAGGGTACCTCACGGGTCGGTCCAGCCTCGGTCGTGCTGGGGATCGCGACCCTGCTTCTGTCCTTGCCGCCCTTGGGGGCACGGTTCTGGCCCCTGTGGACCGGCAAGCTGCGGCCCACCCTCCCCATCGGTCAGGCGCCCTGGCTCCTCGTCCTCGCCGGGGCGGCCCTCGGCCTGCTCGTGGGGGTGGTGCCCCGCACCTGGCGGATCGAGGGCAGACTCGCGGGTCTCGAGAGGAAGGGACTCACGCAGTTTCGGCGACTCGTGTCTCCCGCGGTCGACACCGTGGCCGTGATCTGGGTCGCGCTAGAACGTTTCGGATGGCAAGGCCTCACCCTCTGGCTCCCGCGCCGGGCCCTCGCGGCGCTCTCCATCACGGTGGCGTGGTTCCACTCCGTGGTCCTGCCCGCCTTGTCGCGCATCCCCCTCCACGTCATGTCCCTCGTCCGCATCGTCACCGCACACCCACTGTCTTCGATGCGGTGGCTATCCCTCCTCGTGGGCCTCCTCCTCGTGGCGGCGTGGCTCCTGTGACCGGCGATCGTGTGATCCTCGTGTGCCTCACCGGAGGCTGGATTTGCCTGACGGTCGCGCCAGGCGGGGTCGCGGGGGCGCTCGCGCTCGTGGCCTTCTCCTTCCTCTGGATGGCTGCCCCTCCGAGGTCGAGCGTGAGCTCCACGGTGACGGCCGTCGCGGCGTCGCTCGCGGTCGCATCGGCGTCTCAGGCGGGACTCCTCTTCCTCGCCTGGATCGCCTCCGGCGTCGCGCTCACGGCCATGGTGAGACGGGAAGGAGGGGAGACCTCGGGCAAGCCCGGCAGGGTGCTGGAGGCGCAGCAGCACGCCGCCTCGGTCCTCCTCCTCGTGCTCCTCGCCGCGCTCGTGACGGTCGGCCAGGACTGGGACCTCGGGCGCCTGGCCCCACGGGTGAGCACAGGGGTGGCGTTCATCCTCTCCTCTGCGGGACTGAGACACGGCCCCCTCGTCTGGAACAGGGTCGCGACCGTGGTGCTGGTCTCCCTCGTCGCGCTGAGGCTGGGCCTCTTCCCCTTTCCCTTCTCGCTCCGCCGGAGCACGAGACGGCTCCGCGACCTCCCCCTCGCCGTGCTCCTCGCGGTGTTCTTGCCCACGAGCATGATCGCCCTGTCGAAGGTCTTCGACGCGCTGTACCGCAGCGCGCCAGGCGTGGTGCCAGCGACCGCCGCGCTCGGGTGCGTGGCCCTTGTGACGGGTGCGCTGTGGCTGCGCGTGGAGTGGCTCGCCGAGTCGGTGCTCGGTCACGTCGCGCAGTCGTACATGGGATTGGCCCTCATCAGCCTCAGCCTCCGCGACCCTGGCCTCACTCGTCGCGTCGTGCTCCACGCCGTCTTCGCCGTGCTGGCGGGATCCCTCTGGGCGATGCGCCTCAGACAACAGGTGGGGAGCTCGGACCTCTCGAAAGCGGGACCCGGGTACGCCGCCCACCGGGAACTCGCGCTCCGACATGCGGTGTTCTGCCTATTGTCGTGTCCGCTGCCCGGGACCCCGGGAGGAACGGTGTGGATGGGGGTCCTCGGCCAGGGCATCGCAGGAGGCCGAGGCGTCAGCGTGGTGGTGTTCGTGGGCATCGCACTCCTATATTGTGCGCTGTTTCACTCCATGGGGAAGGTCGCGGATCCCGGCGAGTCCCACCCCGAACCTGTTTCTGCTGCCACGTGCGGAGATCATCGGTGAAGGACAGCCCAGCTCTCGTCGTTGACGTTGCTCCGCGCGGGGATGAGGGCCCGGAAACCCTCCCCTCGTTCGAGGGGAAACCCCTCGCGACCCAGGCGATCTTCCCCCTCATCGCGCTGCTCACCGACGCCCTGTTGATTGGGGTGTCCTTCCTTCTCGCCTACCACATCCGGTTCTCCTTCGGCCTCATCCCGGTCCAGGGTGCCTTGCCCCCGATTCGGTCCTACCTGCCCGGGCTCGCGGGGGCGCTCATCATCTGGGTCGCCCTTCTCTCTCGCAGCGGCCTCTACCAGATGGGGCAGACGCGGTGTCTGGGAGACCAGCTCGCCGCGGTGATCAAGGCCGGGGCCTTGAGCTTCCTGTTGTTCTTGGCCGCCGCCTTCTTCTTCCGCGATCAGACGTACTCGCGGGTCGTGGTCGCCCTCCTGTGGGTGTTCACCGTCCTGCTCTTGGGGCTCAACCGCACGACGTTCCTGCGCGCGGTCTCCCGGTGGCTCACCCGCCGAGGCATCGGCGTCACCAGGGTCGCGGTCGTGGGCCGCGGGCCTCACACGGCGAAGATCCTCCACAACCTCACGTTCCGTCCCCCGCCCGGGATCGTCCTGGTCGGCACCATCGGAACCGGACAAATGGCCTGCGGCGACCGCAAGGTCACCGATCTGGGCCCCCTCGACAACCTGGGGCAGCTCTTGGCCGCGCACCGTATCGATCGGCTCATCATCACCATCCCGTTCCAGCACCACCAGAGGATCCTCACGGTGCTCCGCGAGTGCGCACGCCAACGGGTGAGCTACGACATGGTACCCGATCTGTTCGGGATGATGACCACCGGCTTCCAAGCGACGGATCTGGGAGGGGTACCGCTGTTGGTCTTCCGATCTCGCCCCATCGATGGCTGGGGCGCGGTGGCGAAGCGCTTGACCGACCTCGTGATCTCGATCACGGCGCTCATCCTCCTGTCCCCCCTGTTCCTGATCATCGCCATCGCGATCTGGCGCGACTCGGGACGACCGATCTTCTTTGGACAGAAGCGCGTCGGTCTGAACAACGGGGTGTTCACCATGTACAAGTTCCGCTCCATGCGGGTGGACGCAGAGGAGACGTCGGGACCCGTGTGGGCCACGCCGGAGGACCCCCGACGTACGCGCGTCGGCCGATTCCTCCGCAAGTGGAACTTGGACGAACTGCCCCAGCTCTGGAACGTGGTGAAGGGGGAGATGAGCCTCGTGGGGCCACGGCCCGAGCGTCCCTTCTTCGTCGAGCGGTTCAGGGAGCAGGTTCCCCGCTACCTCGAGCGTCACAAGGTCCGCGCGGGGTTGACGGGGTGGGCCCAGGTCAACGGGCTTCGTGGCAACACGAGCATCGAGGAGCGGACGAGGTTCGACATCTACTACGTTGAGAACTGGTCGTTGTGGTTCGACCTGAAGATCCTCATCCGTACCCTCGTGGAGTGGGCTAGGGCGAGAAACGCCTACTGAGCCCACCCCAATGCCACTCCGTCTCCCATGACGTCCCGCGTGTTCCTTCGACGTCAGTGGCGCCTGCTCGCGGGTCTGGGGGTCAGCGCCTTCTTCCTGTGGCTGGTCGTCCGGAGGATGGACGTGCACGAGGCCGCCCAGAGCCTCGGCCGCGTCAACTGGATCCTCACCGTGCCCGCGGTCGCCCTCTTCCTGTTCAGCTTCGTGCTGCGCGCCCTCAGGTGGCAGGTCTTGCTGCGCCCCCTGGGGACCGTCGGAGTGGGCAGCTCGTTCCGCGCCGTCATGATCGGGTTCATGGGCAACAGCGTATTCCCCGCCCGGATGGGTGAGTTCCTCCGCGCCTTCGTGCTCACGCGCAAGGAGAGGATCCGGTTCGAATCGGTGTTCGCGACCATAGTCATCGAGCGACTGTTCGATGGCTACATGCTCCTGGTCTTCCTCCTCGTGGCCCTGGTCCTTGCCCCCCTGCACGGCGCGGGGGGGAGCCTGCTGAAGACCGGGATCGTCGGCGCCCTCGTGATCTACACCGCGGTCTTGGCAGCCATGCTGCTCCTCCACCACCGCCGGAGCCAGACCCTCGCGTTCCTCGGCAAGGCCTGCCGATGGATCCCCCGGCACGAGACGATCCTCTCCTCGCTCGACAGGTTCGCGTCGGGCCTCACCGTGCTGAGCTCGGGACGACGGCTCGCGTCGATCGCGGGGTGGACGTTCGTCGTGTGGGTGGTGAGCATGGCGGTGGTTCATCCGGTCATCTGGGCCTTCCCGCTCGGTGCGCCCCTCCCGTGGTACGCACCCTACGTGATCACGCCGATCGTGGCCCTCGGCGTGCTCGTCCCTTCGGCCCCAGGCTACGCAGGTCCGTACCACGCCGCGTGCGTCGCGGCGATCTACCTCATTGCGCCGCAGGCCGATCCCAACGCGACCCGCGCGTTCGCCTTCGTCCTGCACGCCCTGAACATGGTCCCCATCATCATCGTCGGTCTCGTCATCGCATGGCTCGAGGGCCTGTCCTTGGGCGAGTTGAGCCGCCAGGCGGCGCCCCCGGGCGACGAAGGAGGGAGAGGGTGGCAACCTACGTGATCACTGGAGGGGCCGGCTTCATCGGCTCCCACCTGTGCGACTACCTCGTGGGGCGGGGGAACCGGGTGATCTGTCTGGACAACCTCATCACCGGGCGCACGCGCAACATCGAACAGCTCGCCGGCAACGACCTGTTCCTGTTCATCAAGCAGGACGTGACGAACTACCTGTTCGTCGAAGGGCCGGTGGACTACGTCCTCCACCTCGCGAGCCCGGCGAGTCCGGTCGACTACCTTCGCTACCCTATCCAGACCCTGAAGGTCGGCGCCCTCGGGACGCACAAGGCCCTCGGCCTCGCCAAGGCGAAGGGAGCCACGTTCTTCCTCGCCTCGACCTCCGAGGTGTATGGAGACCCACTGGAGCACCCCCAGAGGGAGACCTACTGGGGCAATGTGAACCCTATCGGGCCTCGGGGTGTCTACGACGAGGCGAAACGATTCGCCGAGGCCATGACCGTGGCCTACCACCGCTACCACGGCCTGCGCACGCGCATCGCCCGTATCTTCAACACGTACGGGCCTCGGATGCGCATGAACGATGGGCGCGTCGTACCGACGTTCATCCGCCAGGTCCTGTCTGGGGAACCCCTCACCATCTTCGGAGACGGGACCCAGACCCGGAGTTTCTGCTACGTGGACGATCTCGTGCGCGGGATCGACCTCCTCATCCAGAGCGACGTGACCGAGCCGGTGAACCTGGGGAATCCGCAGGAGCGATCCATCGAGACCTTCGCCCGCATCGTGTGCGAGGTGGCAGGGGTGGAGCCTCGGTTCGAGTACCGCCCCTTGCCGGTCGACGATCCCCGGGTGCGGCAGCCTGACATCACGAGGGCGAAGACGCTGCTAGGCTGGAAGCCCGAGGTCACCCTCGAGGAAGGCCTGCGCCGCACGCTCGTCTGGTTCAAGGAGAACGACCGATTCCGTCTCCCGGACTGAGCCGACCACGACCGGTGCGGTTCGTCACCCTGTGCCCGGCCAAGATCAACCTGAGGCTGCGCGTCCTGGGGCGCACGGCCGACGGCTACCACGAGCTCGACACGATCTTCGCCCAGCTCACCCTCGCGGACACCCTCTCCTTCACGCCGGGGGGGGCAGGCATGGACCTCACCTGCGAGGGACTCCCGGTCGATGGGCCGACGGACCGCAACCTCGTGCTGCGCGCGGCGGCCGCCTACGCGCAGGCCTCCGGCCGCCCGGTCCGCGGCTCGTGGCACCTGCGCAAGCGGATCCCGGTTGCTGCCGGACTGGGAGGAGGATCCAGCGACGCCGCGGGGGTCCTGCGCATCCTCCAGCACTGGTCTGACCGTGCGCTCGATCGACACTCGCTCCATCGGCTCGCCACCGGCCTTGGAGCCGACGTCCCGTTCTTCCTCGTGGGTGGCATTGCCAGGGGCAGGGGCAAGGGCGAGCTCCTCGCCCCGATCTCCTGGCCAGGGACGCTCCACGTGCTCCTGCTCACCCACCCACCCGGGCTCTCCACCGCCGATGTCTTCAGGGAGTACGACCGCCGGTTGACAAGGGGGCCTTCGGAGCCTACCCTAGGTGCCGCGGGATCGAGTGAAAGGGGAAGTCGGCTCGCGCGCGTGGCGCGGAACGACCTCGCGTCGGCGGCGGTGTCCCTCGCGCCTCACCTTGGCTCCCTGCTCGAAGACCTGCGCCGCTGTGGCCTGAAGGTGGTGGGGCTGTCGGGGAGCGGCCCAACGCTTTGGGGCATCGGCAGGGATCGCACGGCCGTGCGAGCCGCGGCGGACCGGCTCCGCGGAGCCGGTTTCCCCGTCCTCGTCACGACGCTACGCAAGGCCGTGCCGCGCGTGGCGGTGGTGCCGGGGTGATCCCTCCCGGCCTGGCTCGGGAGGTCGGTGGCGTTTCCTGGGGCGTCGTCAAGCGGTAAGACACGGGACTTTGAATCCCGCATTCGTAGGTTCGAATCCTACCGCCCCAGCCAGACTCCCGCGTCTTCTGCTTAGCGGTTTTCTTCCTGCCCACCGTCGCGCCTCCTCACTCGGCACGCCCTCGCCGGCCTCCTCGTGCCGTGAGGCCTCGGTCGACAATCGTTGACCACGCGTCGGGGGAGCAGCTTCTTCACACCTCGTGACGCGAGGGCCTCGAGGGTCGGGGGGAAGGGTGCCGCCCTCAAGACACGACGCACGGATGCCCCCTCCGTTCTGACCCGTGAGAGGGGTTCTCTCGGGAAAGGGTGTTCACGATGACGACGGTGCTCGGCGAGGCGATGGTCCTCTTGGCGTGTGGTGCGATCTCCTCCTCCGTCCTCGGCGCGGAGGCACCGCATGGGGCGCGCACCCCACCGGACGTCCAGCGCCTCGTGCGGCGGTTCGACGAGCTCTACGAGTCTTCTGGGACGGTGGCACGCGCCGAGATCGCAATCACCAAGGGGAGCACCACGCGGACCCTCCGCCTGAAGACGTGGAGCAAAGGCAGGGACAAGGCCTTGATCCTGGTCGAGGCCCCGCCGAGGGACGCGGGCACCGCCACACTCAAGATCGGGAACAACCTCTGGAACTACCTGCCCAAGATCGCGCGTACCATCCGTGTCCCGCCCTCCATGATGCTCTCCTCCTGGATGGGGAGCGACCTCACGAACGACGACCTCGCGCGCGAGTCATCCTACGAGCACGACTACGAGTCTGAGGTCGTGGGCGAGTCGGGTGACCCCCCTGGTTGGCTCGTGGTCTCGAGGGCGAAGCCTGGGATCGTCGGGCTGTGGAGCAGGGTCGAGGTGGTGTTCTCGTTCGACGAGCTCCTGCCGGTGGAGGTGCGGTTCTTCGATCGGAGGGATCGCCTCGCCCGCACGATGCGCTTCGACGACGTGAGGACCATGGGCGGCAGGCGGGTCCCCGTCCACATCACGGTCATTCCCGCGACGGAAGCAGGCCGCCGTACCGAGTTACGCTACCTCGAGGTGACGTTCGACGTGGAGGTCCCGGACGAGACGTTCAGCCTCTCGGAGCTCGAGCGCAGGCGGTGAACGGGAAGATGACCACGCTGAGGATCGCCTGGCGCAACGTGGGGCGGAACAAGAAGCGAAGCCTCTTCGCCTTCGGCGCGATCGCGATTGGCCAGGCCGCGTTCCTCGCCACCGCCGGGCTCATGCACGGCTATGCGGACCAGTTCATGCGATCCGTCACGGGGCCCTTGGTTGGCCACATCCAGGTGCACCGGGCCGGCTGGCGCGACGAACGGTCGCTCGACCTCGCACTGCAGGGTCTCGCAGGGACCCTGGAGGAAGTGCGCGCCCTGCCCAACGTCGCGCACGCCTCGGCCCGCGTCTTCGCACCGGTGCTCGGTGCGGTCGGCGAGGAAGGCTTCGTGGCGGTGGTCGTGGGGATCGATCCCGAGGCTGAGGCGCACGAGGCGGGCCTGTTGCCTGGGTGGCAGGGCCTGCTCGGGCACAAGCGCGTGCTCGTCGGCAGAGGGTTGGCGAAGCAGCAAAACCTGCGTGAAGGCACCGAACTCGCCCTCGTGGGCCAGGACGTGGATGGCTCCATCGCGTCCGATCTCTTCGTCGTCGAGGCGATCATCCCGTCCCCCGTGGACCTCGTGGACAGCCAGGGCATCGTCATGTCCCTCGCCGATGCCCAGGAGATGTTCGGGCTCCTCGATGCGGGGCACGAGGTACTCATCCATGTCACGAACACCGACCTCATCGCGGAGACGGTGCGGCAGATCGAGGGCCTCGGGCTTGGTCCCGACGTCGAGGTCCTGCCGTGGGATTCGATCGTCCCTCATTTCGTCGCCATGGTCAGGCTCGTGGATGCCTACGCACTCGTCGTGCTCTCGATCGTGTGCCTCGCCGCGGTCGCGGGCATCGCGAACACGATGCTCATGTCGACGTTCGAACGCACCCACGAGTTCGGTATGCTGCTCTCCCTCGGGTGCACGCCTCGCAGGCTCGCCTGGATGGTCACCCTCGAAGCGCTGCTCCTCGGCCTGCTGGGCGTGGCCGGGGGAAGCGCGCTGGGTGGAGGGTTCGTGTGGGTCACGTCCCGTACCGGCATGGACTACGCGGCCCTCGGGGGCACTCAAGCGTCGTACGATGTTGCCTACCAAGGGCTTCGGCTCTCGTCCCTGGTGTGGCCCAGGCTCCACTTCCGGGATCTCGTCGCCGCCGTGGTCGCGGTGGGGGCCACGACCATGCTCGCCGTGCTCTGGCCCCTCTCAAGGCTCCGAAGGCTGGAGCCTGTGGAGGCGCTCCGCTCGTGAGGATCTCCCTCGCCGTGAAGATGGCGCTGCGCTCCCTAGGGAGGAACACCCGACGGACCGTCCTCTCGGTCGTCGGTGTGGGGGTAGGTGTCGCCATCGCCCTGTTCATCAACGCCTTCATGCGGGGCGGCGCCCACATCAGGGTGCGCGCCATCTCGGAGAGCGGATTCGGCCACATCCGCCTGGCCCCCTCCTCGTGGCTCCCCTCGCGCACGCACGAGCTGCGCCTGCCTGACTGGGACACCCTCCTCGCCTGGGCGAAGGCTCGGCCGGAGATCCTCGTCGCCGCACCTCATGCCCGGACCATGGCGCTGGTGGCCTTCGGCACGAAGGTCACAGGGGTGGAGATCCTCGGGGTGGATCCCCGCGCAGAGCGTGCCCTCAGCAGGGTGGCGCGCGCGGTGTCGCGGGGCCGCTACCTCAGGGACTCGGACCGTGGGGCGGCAGTCATAGGCAGCACCATCGCCGACCGCCTCGACGTCGACGTGGACGACGACCTCATGCTCACCGTGGTGGGAGCGGGAGGACAGCTGCACTACGCCATGGCGACCGTGGTCGGCATCATCGCGACCGGGAGCAGGGAGCTCGATGCCGGGGTGTGCCACATGAAGCTCGCCGACCTCGAGGAACTCACCGGGATCCCCGGTGCGGCGGAGATCACCATCGCCCTCAGGGACGTCGATGCCCTCGATCGGGCGACGAAAAGGTACGCCCGCGAGGTTGGCCCTGGGGTAGCCGTGCTCACGTGGCGTGACGTGGTCCCAAGCCAAGGCGGGGATGCCGCGAGCGACAGGGCATTCATGCGCCTCGTCACCGGGATCGTGGCGCTCGTCGTGCTCCTGGGGATCACTAGCGCCCAGCTCACGGCCATCCTCGAGCGTCGACGGGAGCTGGCGGTCCTGATGGCCCTGGGCATGAAGACGAGAGAGGTCTCCAGGGCAGTGTTCATCGAGGCCCTCGCCATCGGAATGCTCGGTACCATCGTGGGCCTCGCGCTCGGAGGGCCGCTCGTGTGGTGGAGCGCCTCGAGGGGGTTCGACTTCAGCGGCGTGATGGGGGGAGACACGAACGTCGGGGGCGTGCTGTTCGACCCCGTCATCTACCCCGATGCCGGCCCCTGGGTCGTGCCGTACGGGGCGGCCCTGGCGCTCGCCTCGACCGCCCTCGCGGCGGTGTACCCTGCCTGGCACGTTGCGAGGATGCACATCCCCTCGGTCGTGAGCATGAGGGAGCGCTAGCCGTGCAGGCCGGACTCATCCGCGCCGTAGGGGTGACCAAGGAGTACCGCGTGGGGCGGCTCGTGGTCCCTGCCCTCCGTGGAGTCGACCTCACGGTCAGGGAGGGCGATTTCCTCGCGATCGTGGGGCCGAGCGGCAGCGGCAAGACCACCCTGCTCAATCTCATGGGGGCGCTCGACACCGCCACGAGCGGGACCATGCTCGTGCTTGGCAAGGACCTCTCGCGGATGACGAAGAAGGCTCGTGCCGAGCTCCGCCTCCGGTGCCTCGGCTTCGTGTTCCAGGCCTACAACCTCGTGCCCGTGCTCAGCGCGAGGGAGAACGTCGAGTTCGTCCTGGAGCTCCAGGGGGTTGGCAAGGAGAGGGGGGAGCGAGCCCTCGCCGCCCTCGCAGAAGTCGGGCTCGGGCCACTCGCAAACCGGCGCCCGAGCGAGCTGTCCGGCGGCGAGCAGCAGCGCGTCGCCGTCGCACGCGCGGTGGCCTCGAGGCCACGGATCGTGCTCGCCGACGAGCCCACCGCCAACCTCGACAGCGAGAACGCCACCGTGCTCCTGCGCATGATGCGCCGACTGCGCGACGAGCACGGCATGACCTTCGTGTTCTCCACGCACGACCCGCTCGTGGTCTCCTACGCCTCCCGGGTCGTGACCCTGCGAGACGGGAGGGTCGAGCGCGACGAGGTAAGAGCCGGGACCGATGCGGCGTGAGCCTGGCGTCGCGTTCGTCCTCGCCCTCGTGGGCCTCCTCGCCGACGCCCACGCGAGGGTGGGGGCCGCGGTGAAGTGGACCACTCTCCTCTCCTGCGCTCCCGCCGACACGGTGCTGTTCCCTCACTCCTCGGGTGCCGCCACGCTCTGGCGGCTCCGCCTCACGGCGTCGGCCCGTCCTCTCGCGTGGCTCGACGCAGAGGCGGCGTACGAGCACCGGCTCGTGCTCTCGTCCGACGGTGACACGGGAGAGGGGATCTTCCCCCCCTGCGCAGAGGCTCCGTACCGCGTGTGGCAGGTGGACGCTCCGGTCATGCACCTCGCGAGCGGCTCCTACCGCCACGAGCTCGACCGAGCCTCGGTGGGGGCACGCTGGGGACGGCTGAGGCTGGTGGTCGGAAGACAGGCCGTGGGACTTGGCCGAGGCCTCGTGTTCGGCGCGGTCGACCTGTTCGCCCCCTTCACCCCCCTCGAGAGCGACAGGGAGTGGCGCAGGGGCGTGGACGCGATCCGGGCAACCGTTACCTTTGGATCACGCCTCGGAGCGGACCTCGTCACGGCGCTCGGCTCGACCGCCGGCACCTCGGCGTGCATCGTCCGGCTCCAAGGCAGGTACGAGGGGCTCGATGCAGAGCTCATCGTCGGGCGGAGGCGGGAAGACGACCTCGTCGGCGCCTCCGCCTCCGCCTCCCTGCTCGGCGCGGAGGTGCATGGGGAGCTCGCGGTGTTCTGGACGACCGACACCGAAGAACGGTCCTGCGGCAGGCAGACGGTGGGCAAAGCCGTCGCGGGCTCCTCCCGCACCTTCGACCTCGGGCCTGGCCTGCTCGTCGGTGCCGAGTACCACTACTCTGGGTTCGGCCAGGCCAACCCTTCCCGAGGGGACCCGATGGGAGACCGATACCTCCGCGGCGACTCCCAGATCCTCGGGAGGCACGCCACCTGCATCCAGCTGGTCTGGGGGCTGGGCACGACGATGCCGGTGAGCCTCTCGTGGATCGCGAGTCCCACCGATGGCTCAGGGGTCGTGACCATGGGGGCCACGTGGGAGTGCACCGACCACCTCACCTTCGTGACGAGCGCCTCCCTCGCCCATGGGGCCCGCCCGCGCGACGGTGACCTCCGCAGCGAGTACGGGGCGACTCCCCGCTCGGTGCTGGTCGGCATCCGGTTCTACGCCTGAACCCCCACCGGGCACTCGCCCACAAGAACCGAGACCGGTCCCTCGGTGACCCGAGGGACCGGTCTCCGAAAAGGACGCTTCGGCTCTCAGCTACCGGAGCACGATCGGGTGCTGGACACTACCGCGGTCGGAGGCGACACGCACCATGTACAGCCCAGACGGAACCCCCGCGCAGTCCCACCGGACCGTGTGGGTCCCCGATGCGGCCCCTTGCCAGACCTTCGCGACCATCCGACCCTGCACGTCGTACACGGCGACCTCGGCGGGTCCCTCCGCGGGGACCTTGAACCGGATGTCCGCGTGGGACCTCACGGGCTGGGGCGTGACGTGCAGGACGAATCCCTCGAGGTCATCGGGCACCGTCAGGGTCACCGGGCCGTAGAGCTGCGAGGTGCCTTGGAAATCGACCTGCTCCAGCCAGTACCGGTAGGTGACGGAAGGTGTGACGTCCCGGTCCACGTAGCGGTACGTCTGGGGGACGAGGGTCGTTCCCGCGCCGGGGATCAGTTCGGGCGTGAGGAGGACACGAGCGGAGGCCCCGATGCTTCGGAACACGTAGAACCCCATGTTGTCGGACTCAGAGGCCGTGCTCCAGGTGAGCGTGACCTCGCCCTGGCCGGGCGACGCCGCGAAGGAGGTGAGCTCGACCGGCACTGCGCCGGCGGCGTTGTGGATGACCGCGGTGTTCGACGTCGTCGAGATGAATGCGTTGTCCACGTAGATCACCGAGTCGCTGCCCGAGCTCGCGTAGATGCGGAGCTCTATCACGATCCCGTCGTCATCCCCGCTGTTCGCGAAGGTCCACGCGCCGCTCATCTGCTCCCAGCCGATGCCAGAGGAGTAGGTCGAGGGCCCGGATGCGCTCCCTGAGTAGGAGTTGATGTTGTTTGGATCGCTCGTGTAGTGTGCCCAAATGCGGGCAGAGGGGTTCGTCCCAGGCGTCACGTCGTAGACGTAGAAACTCGCGTTGATCACGTCGCCGTCCAGACACCCGGTGATCCACCACACCCACACTTGCGGCGTGCTGCCGGTGTTCGGCGTCTTCGTGCACTTGAGGCTGCGAGACCCCGACTGGGCGAGATCTCCCGTGTTCTCGACCACGACGTTGTTATACGTTCCCAGCGCCGTCGAGACCCCGTCCTCCCAGTTGAAGGTCATGGTCTGATCCGCGCGGCCTGGCACCACCGCGAGAAGTAGGAGCCCGAGGGCGATCGAAACACCGTTGCGCACACACACCTCCTCATGTCGGGACGCACTGGCTGAGGCTTGCGCAGGCCCCTGGGGGCCCAGGAGACGGACGAGCACCATGTAACCGTGGGGCAACCGGCTGTCAAGTCCGCGAGGGATACCTCGTCGCTGGTCATCCCCCGCGGCCGGCTTCTCGCAGACGCTCCCGCATCAAGGCGACCGCGGGATCCCGGGGGCTCGCCGCCTCAGCCTTGGACGCGAGCTCACGCGCGCGCGTGGTGTCTCCTCGGGCGAGGGCGACGCCGAACCCGAGGGCCAAGGCGCGCATGTCTGCCGGGCGCACCGCAAGGTAGGTCGTGAGGTGGGCCAAGGCGCGCTCCCACCGCCTCGCCGCGGCCTGCCCCACCGCCGCGTACCAGAGCAGTTCGGGGTCGTTGGGGAAGGTGCGCAGGCCGTCTTCGGCCACGGCGAGCACGGAGTCTCGATCTCCGGGAGCATCGCGCCCCAGATAGGCGCGGGCGAGCGAGCAGAACAGCTCAGGCACCACGATCGCACGCGACCTCCTCAGGTTCTCGAGGGCGGCGATGGCCTGGTCCGTGTGTCCGAGGTCGAGGAGGTCCTGGGCATCGCTCAGGGCCACGTAGCCCGCGGTGCCACGCCGCACGCCGAGGAAGTCCACGTGGAGGATCCCCGCCAAGATGAGGAACGCGGCGCCCTTGGCTGCGGCTGCCTTCCACCTCCTCGTGCGTGCGAGGTCCGCCAGCTCCACGAGGGTGGCACCTGCGCCCACGGCGACAAGAGGGACCAGCGGCACCCGATACCGCCCCGTGACGAAGAACGCGAGGATGGTGAGGCAGTACACGGTCACCACCACGAGCACGAGCCCTCGGGCGGGCCGACGCCGCCGCGCTCCGGGGTCCTCCTCCCGGAGCATCCTCGGCAGCGCGACGAGGAACCCCGCGAGGAGCAGGCCGAAGGTCACGGGACTCCAGCGCAGGGTCCTGCAGCGTGCGCGCCACGCCTCCTCTGGCTCGTTGTTGGGCACTTCCACGCTCCCGATGAGCGCGAGCGTCTTGCGCCCCATGAGGCGAAGCCACGCACCAGGTTGCCGGGCGATGAAGCGCAGGCCCTCCTCCATCCAGTAGCGAGAGACTTCCGAGGGTGCGAGGCGCCTGCCGCGGGCACGCTCGGCGAGCGCGACCGCATCCTCGAAGCCTCCCCACCAGGAGTGGCGGGTACCGGGCACCACCGCCTCGATGCCGTTCGATCGTGGGTTGTTACCGATGTAGAAGTTCACACCCCCCTGCGAGCTCACCACGACCCAATCGTGCCCCACGACGCGATTCCGGACCGTGACGACCCCGGGAGGGAGCAAGAACCCCACGGCGAACAGGGCAACCAAACCCAGCCGCGGCCCCCCCTTGAGCTCGCGCAGGCTCCAGGCGAGCAAGAACGGGAAGACCGCGAGGATGTTCGGCCTCGTGATCGCGAACAGACCGAACGAGAGTCCCGAGAGGGCGAACATCACCCTGGCGCGACGGTCGGCCGCCGACGAGAGCGCGACGAGCCCCGCGAGGAGGAAGAAGACCTCGAGCACGGGCAGGAGGAGCTCGGCGTCGTAGTAGGCGAGCACCCATGAGCAGGCACAGAGCAGCCCCGACACGAGGCCCTCCCTCGGACCGAAACAGCGCGCACCCAAGAGGCAGACCAGCCCGCAGGACACCGATCCGATGACGATCTGCACGACGCGAGCGGCCATGAGGTCCACCCCGCACAGCCGGAAGATCCAGGCGAGGAGGTACGGGTACAGGGGCGCCCGGAAGAACGGCTGCCCCCTCAGATCGAGGCGGGCCGTCCACGACCCGGTGGCGATGCCCGTGGCCCACTCCACGTGGTAGGCCTCATCCATGTACACGAGGTGGAACTCCGGGCGCCTCGTGGCCTCGAGGAGGTAGAGGGCACGGAACACCAAGGCGACGGACGCGACCACGAGGGCGGCACGCAGTGGGGATCCTCTCGCACCCGACGGTCTCTCTCCCCAGGTCGAAGGAGCGGTGGCCTGTCCCTGCCCCCCGATCCGATGCCTGCGCGAGCCTCGTCCTGCCGGCCGACCGCGTGCCTTCACGGGAGGTCCTGGAAGATGGGATCCACTAGAGTGGGATCCAGGGGCACGTCGACCGGGTGGATCGTGAGGGTCACGGTCTGGCCCCACGGGACCACGGCGAGGAGCTCGCCGAGGTCCTCGGGTTCCATTGCGATGCAGCCCATGGTCCAGTTGTCGCACGTCACGCATGAGTCTCGCCGCGTACGGGAGGTGTGAATGAGGATCTGGGCACCGAGGGGAGTATCCTGAGGGGGAGGCACCCCCACCGTGAGGGCACGCTCGATCATGAGGAACTGCCGGTATGTGATCTCGTTCGTGAGGAGTCCCCGGAAGGCATCGACCCAGTTGGGGTAGCACACGTAGAACGACATGCCGTAGGTGGGGCTCACGTGCTTGAGGATCTTGTAGGTCCCCTCGGGGGTGCGCCGGTCGCCGAGCCTGAGCTTCGTGCCGATGGGTGTCCCGCTCAAGGCGACGGGGTAGATCTTCAGCGGCCTCTCCCCCGCGAGCACGACCATGGCGAACTGGGCCTTGTACACGTGGAGCAGAGGGGGGTGGCGCGCGGGGGAGAGGCCGCGACGCTCGTAGGCCTGTTCGAGGGGGATCCAACGGCAGATGGCGATGGCTCGCTCGACCCAGCCGGGTCGCACCGCGTGGGGGACCACGGTGTCTCGCCTGAGCATCTCCCAGGGAACCCCGAGCATGAGCGAGGGGTCTGCGCGCCCCACCGTACAGACCGCACCGATGCACAGCGCCAGGCAGGCGAGGAGCCTCCGCGGAGCGAGGTCGTGCGGCCCCCGTCGGTCACGCATAGGCACTCGTTTCTCCCTCGCGTCCCCTCCGGCGTGGAGGGACGCTCAGCTCCCAGGTCTTGCACGTCCGAGGTCTCGCCCCCAAGATGCGTGGATTCGTCCCAGTTTTCACCCCAGTGGAGAGAGTGGGTTCCATGTTCGCTGAGCTCGCCTACGATCCCGCATCGATCCGGACGGTCACGGTCACCGGAAACGACCTCACTCCCGCGGAAGTGGTCGCCGTCGCGCGCCACCGTGCGAGGGTCATCCTCGACGAGCGCGCCATGGCGCGCGTGCAACGTACCGCCTCGACGGTCGAAGAGCTGGTCCGAGCGGGGAGCAAGGTGTACGGCCTCACGACGGGATTCGGTTCGCTCCGTGACGTGGCGATCGACCCCTCGGACGTGAGGCTCCTGCAGCACAACCTCGTGCGCAGCCACGCCGCGGGAGTGGGTGACCCGCTCGGGGAGGACGTGGTTCGAGCCATGATGCTCTTGCGACTCAACACGTTGCTCGCAGGACACTCGGGCATCCGTCCCACCACGCTCGAGCGACTCGCGCGCCTGCTGAACTCGGACGTCTTCCCCTACGTCCCCTCCCACGGTTCCGTGGGCGCTTCTGGAGACCTCGCCCCCCTCGCGCACCTGGCCTTGGTCGTCGTGGGCGACCCGGCCGGAATGATTCACGCCGGCCCGAAACGTGCGCCGGCCCGGAGGGGAGACTACGTGGAGAAGCCCCTCCTCGAGGAGTTCCACCCCCTGGCCGAGGGCGTGCTCGAGCAGGCCTGCGGCCTCGGTCCCCACGAGCTCGCGGCCAAGGAGGGCCTCGCCCTCACGAATGGAACCCAGCTCATGACGGCCCTGGGGACCCTCGCGCTCTACGATGCGTTCGTGGCCGTCGAGGCTGCCCTCGCCGCGGCGGCGGCGAGCGTGGAAGCCATCAAGGGGTGCGTCCAGGCGTTCGACCCTCGGGTAGCAGCGGTGCGTCGCATGCCTGAACAGGCGGAAGTCGCCGCCTGCCTCCTCAGGCTCATGCAGGGCAGCGCCATCCTCTCATCACCGGCGTCGCTCCCCTTCCTTGGGCGGGCCCGCGCACGCGTGAAGTCGATGCTGCACGGTGAGAGGTCCCCCCTCCTCGAGGGCCTCGAGCCCGTCCTCGTCGAGCTCGAACGAGCTGCCGAGGCCGTCGCTAGGGGCCATGCCCCCACCGAAGAACTCCTTCGGGCGTCCTCAGGCATCGCGAGCCTGATCCCGCGCCTCGTGGCCGAGGGGAGGAGGCTGGAGGGGACGAGCTTCGCGCAGGCCTTGTGCGATCTCGCGTCCGTGGTGCCGGCGACACCACGGGTGCAGGACGACTACAGTTTCCGCTGTACGCCCCAGGTCCTCGGTGCGGCCCTCTGGGGGCTGCGCGTCGCGAGGGGCCGGCTCGAGAGCGAGCTCAACGCGGTTACGGACAACCCCCTGCTCTTCTCGTCGGACGATGGCACGCCCACAGTGCTGAGCGGAGGGAACTTCCACGGTCAGCCCGTCGCGATGGCCATGGACGTGGCCGCGATGGCCGCCAGCGAGGTGGCGTCCCTCGCGGAACGCCGGTGCGCGAAGCTCCTCGACCCTGCGTTCAACGCGGGCCTGCCGGCCCAGCTCGTCCCTCGAAGCGGCCTCAACTCGGGGTTCATGCTCGCCCAATACACCGCTGCTGCCTTGGTCGCCGAATCGAAGCTCCTCTCCCACCCCGCGAGCGTGGACTCGATCCCCACGTGCGCCTCCACGGAGGATCACGTGAGCATGGGTCCCCTCTCGGGCCTGAAGCTTCGGCGCGTGGTGGAGAACCTCGAGCAGGTCGTCGGGATCGAGCTCCTCCTCGCCTGCCAGGCCCTCGACCTGTGGCGGCCCCTGCGTCCTGGCAGGGGGGTGGCGGCCGTGTGGGAGGCGGTGCGGGCGTGTGGGGTCCCCTTCGTTGATCAGGACGTGCCGCTCTACGAACTCATGGACCGCTGCGCCCGGCTCGTTCGTTCGGGGGGGATCCGCGCCGCACTCGCCCACGCGTTCGCCGAAGCCTGACGCGAGGGCCCCTCACCCACCGGACCTGGTCTCAGGCTCCTCAAGCGGCCCCCTCAAGACCCGCCCCAACAGCGTGAGGAACCTCCTGTCCACGAGGAGCTCGGGTATCCTCTCCGGCCTCAACAGGTCTTCCTCCTGGAGCTTCTCGAGGGCCTCCTGGGCAGCAGGATCCGACAACAGGTCCTCGATCCTCGTGCCCACCACGGCGAGCCGTCCCGCGAGTTCGGCCTTGAACTCCGGGGTCGACCACCCCTCCGGCACGATGCCGAGCCTCTGGAGGTCCCGCATGGTCTGCGCGTCCTCGAGCAAGGCGGCAAGACGAGGGTGATGGAGGATGGCGTCACGATCACCCAAACGCACGACCCGGACGAAGCTCGAGTCCTCCAGCACGCGTGCGAACGTGGGCCGCTGTACGACGGCGCGGAGGCTCACCGTCAGGCGCTCTGGGTCGCTGAGCGAGAGGGCCATCCGCCGCGCCTGGTCTGGGCTCTCGACCCTCCCCCTGAGCAGCACGTAGGCGCCGCGCGCGAAGACCTCCCGCGAGAGCAACATGGCGCGGCTCCCCGTTGGATCCGGGAGGCGATGCCCCCAGGCGCTCGTGCGTGCCACCCCGTAGAGCCAGCAGCAGGCCACGACCGCCACCGCCCCAACCGTGGCACCGAGCAGCCCTCCGAGGAACCTGCTGGGTCCCCCATGCCTCCGCCCCTTGCGTCTGGGGGGAAAGAGGAGAAACTCGAGGACCCCTGCCGCCACCTGCACCCCGAGGAACGCGAGGACCGCCCCGAGAAGGACGGCCCCACCGCCGGATACCCCGACGTGCCGGGCCACGAGGCCCGCGAGGGGGGAGGCGTACCGGTACGCGGCCCAGTAAGCGGCGAGGGTCCGGGCCACGTCGAACAGTGAACGCCACAGGCCACGGCGAAGCCCCCGAATCAAGGAAACACCGAGGATGATCAGGGCCCCCGCGTCGATCGGGTGCATGCCTCCCCCTTCCGCTAGCCCGTGGGGGGCGGGTGAGCCTGCCCCGCCGTTGGAGCCACAGACGCGATCCTCCGGCCGGACCCGCGTGCGATGCCCTGCACCGTGCCCGCGCGACAGAACAGGTCGAAGCACACACGGGCGAGCCCCCACGCGTGGGTTCCCACCGCGACCCCGAGCAAGAGGCCAAGCACCCATCCGAGTCCGGAGGTTGCCGCCTCAGCGCCCACACGACCAAGCCTTCTGCCCCACCCCGGTCCCGCGAGCCACCCGTACCTGTGGATGCGGGGGAACCACGCGACGACATCCTGGGGGTACCACGCCGCCACCGCGGGTATCGCCTCACCGTGCCGTACCTGACGTGCCCAGACGCCGCGGAGCGACTCGGGGTGCAGGTGCGTCACGACCATGTCCTCGCAGAATCCGAGCGTCCCACCGATCCGGCACACCGCGATGCCGAAGAGGTCGTCCGCCATGTCGAGGAGCCGGTCGTCGAACCCGCCGACCCGCTCAAACACGGCGCGCCGGACCGCGGCGTTCCGCGTGTCGAACACGGGGAGCATCGGCTCGTGCGAACGTCGAGTGCGGATGTTCTCCTCGTACCGTTCCTGCACGAGCCTCGCGATGGGGCCGCCAGGCGCACCCTTGCTCAGGCCGCACACGGCGTCGAAACGTTCGGTGCCTCGCACAGCGGCCTCGGCCCAGCCTGGATCGAGGATGCAGTCGGCATCGGTGAAGCCGAGGATCTCCCCGGAGGAGGCCCGCGCCCCAAGGTTTCGCGCCGCGTACGGCCCGGGCCTTGACTCTCGCACCACCCGCACCCCGAGGGACCGCGCCACCTCCACGGTGTCGTCCGTTGAACCGTTGTCGACCACGAGGACTTCGAGCTCGTCGTGGGGGAAGGCCATGGCCCTGATGCTGGAGAGGCATCCTCGCAGCAGGGCCGAACCGTCCCGGACGGGTATGATGAGGGAGAGGGTGGGCTTCACCGAGCGTGTCCCACGGGGAGGGGCAGCGTCGTGAGGAGCCATGCACAGGTCCCTCTCGCGGGATCGCCTCTCACCCCCGAGGCTCGCATCAGGAGCAGGCTCCTCGGTTCGACCGACGGCACACCGTGTTCGAAGCCTCAGCGGGGCGGGGGGAGCGATATGGTCGTGCCGTTGCCATCACGATCCTCCACCCGCAGGCTCACGCTCGCGAGAGGGGGAGGCACGAACGCAGAGAACTCCTCCTCGGCCGAATCCGCCACGCCGTCGACCGGAGCCATCACGATCCACGTCCGTCCATCGATCGACACCGAGGCCCTCGCCACCCCACCTCCGAGGTCTCTGGCCCGGACCGTGAGCTGGAACCCCGCATTGCGCCGTTCCCACGCCGAGCGTGTGACGATTGGTGGGGTATCGTCGACGAGGCACGGCCCCACGTAGGCGGTCGCGGTCTGCGCCTCGCGGGGCGGGTTACCAAGCCGGTCGCTGGCCACGAGCCTAAACCGATACCACCCTTCGGCCAGGCTCCCGCGCGTGATCACACGGTAGGTGTCCTCCGTCGGCCAGCCAAGGTCAACCCAGTTCCCCTCAGGATACGGAGCGAACGCAAGGGAGAACTCCAAGGGATCCCCGTCGGGGTCTGCGGCGGTCCACACGAGGTACCGGTCGCCCTCGGACCCGCCTCCCTCGGTGCCCGAGCGGCCTCCCCACCCCGAACCCCTGCCGCTGACCCCCTGGGGTCTCTGCCCGCGTTCAAGCAGGGTGAACGACGTGACGGCAGGCCTCTGGTTGCGGGGTTGGTAGCTCACGCGCAGCCACTCGACCGCGGGACGATCCCGTTCCCCTTCCCTGAGCGTGAGTTCGAACTGGGCGCAGCGCGCATCCGGGACCGACACCACCCACGAGCGCTCCTCGCGGCGTGTCGACTTCCATTCGGTCCAGCCGGTGCGGGGATCGAGCAGGTTGCCGGTCCTCACCCGCAGCCGCACGTCCGTCCCGGCGCCCATCCATTCGACCTTCCCCCACGTCGCCACCGTGCCGGCGTCCACGACCGGCGATCGCCACGAGCCCTCCTTGACCCGACGCTCCTCGAGCCAGAAGAGGCAGGCGGGCGTCGACGCTCCGAAGTAGAGGCGTGAGCCGCTGCGCGCGACGCAGATGATCTGGTCCTTTCCCACCTCGGCGATCCGCCGGAAGGTCGTCGCGTCCCTCACGAGGTAGGCGCGGCCAGGCCACCCTCCCACCACGATGGCCCCCCACGGATCATGGCCCAGGCCGAGCGCGAGGGAGTCAGGGCTCGTCCACTGCTCGACCAAAGGACCATCGACACCCCCGGTGAGGAGGAGGCTTTGCGGGTTCCCCTGCGCGGAACGCCCCACGGCGAGGACCCCGATCGAGTCACTCCCCAAGAGGGCCAACCCCCGGGCTTCGTCGTAGGCGAGCTGGGCGATCGTCATGAGGGAACCATCCGGAAAGAGGCGCTGGATCGCGCAGGGGCTGTCTCCCGCGGCGAGGAGGGAACCATCCGGCAAAGACAGGAGGGAAAGCACGTTCTCCATGGCGGTCCGAGCGACGAGGGAGGGTTCCTTCCCGGGCCGGCACGCGAGGATCTTGCCTTCAGGGCCTGTCCCGGCAAGGACCTCGGTCCCGTGCCGCACGAGGGCCCACACCACACTCGCCCCGGTACGGAACTCATCGACCGAGCCGTTGGGCCGTATCCGGTACACGAGGCCATCGGGAGAAGAGCCGGCCCAGAGAGTGCCATCAGGGTCCTCGAGCACGCAGAGGAGGTCGGTCTCGGGCGAGTCGAACACTAAGGTGAGCGTCGAACCGTCGAACCGGTAGACCTTGCCCCCACCCCCGGTCGCGAGCACGACGCCGCCTTTGCGCGAAGGTGAGACGCTCCAGACGTACTGCTCCCCCTCGATGAGTACCGAGTCGACTACCCCCGCCCGAGAGATGCCGCCGGGGGACCACACCTCCACGTTTCGCGCCTGCCCTGAAGCCCACTCCTCGTACGAGGAGAAGGTGCGGTCACGAGCCGGGGCAGCCAGCGCGGCAGAAGCGGCGCACAGGTAGGCGAGGGTGAGTCTCATCGATCCTTTCCTTCCTTCATCCGCATGAGGTCCACGACCGCGCTCCCGAACACCGGCCCGTCGAGGGCGAACTCCGCGGAGGAGACGACGGAGAAACCGGTGAGGCCATGCCGACCTCGCTGCGGTGCGCGGCCCAACACCGCGGCAATCGAGGGGGGCAGGCGCGGCACTTCGCTCCCACGGCGGACCCATCCCTTGTCGCTCCTCACGACCCGCAGGTAGAACCGGGTCGGAGCCCAGTCGGCGAAGACCCCGTCGAGGTAGTGAGGGATCGTTGCGGGGACGTGTGCGAGCCCACCCCGTTCACGCTCCCACTGGGCAATCGTGGATGCGTCGCCGGCCTCGAGCCGGAGCGCATCGACGTCCCGGGATTTGGGGAGGGCCAATCGTGCGGAGCGGACGGTCGGCACGCCATCCTTCGAGAGAAACCGGGCCTCCACCATGACCTCGGGGGGCTCGCCCCCAAGCCGAGTAACCTCCACGCTCTCTACGTAGTACGACGGGCGCTCGGACACACAGGCAACGAGTTCGAGGGAATCCGGGAGGATGGTCCCCAGGGGGCAGCCCATCAGGGCATCGAGCACGGCGCCGAACTCGTCGGCGAGACGCGCGAAAGCGCCGGGCCCGGTCGCCGCGCGTTCCATGGACCGGGACGAACCATCCGCGAAACGGACCCTGAAGGTGGCAGACGAGGTGACGGCCCCACCCCCCCCGACCATGCTCCCGCAGTTGAAGACGCAGGTCCTCAGGAGCAGGGGGGTGAGGAGTGGGTGGACCGCGAGCCTCAGGTCGAACCCTCGAGTGTGTGACCCCGTGGCAGTGATGCGCACGGGGAGGGTCGGAGCCGTACGGCCGAGCTCGCCGAGGGCCCCGCTTGGCCCGTCGAACGTCACCGCGCCGACGGTCGGCCCGGGGCTGCTCACCTTGAACGAGAGTGCACGGCTGGGGACTGTGGCCACCACCGATCCGCCTGCGAGGGGAAGGACGACGTCTCCGTAGCCGAAGAGGGAGTGGCCCAACAGGGCGACCGTGTCTCCCGAGCGATAGGTCACCGTGCCCGTGAGGGCCAGGAGCCAGTCTCCGTCCACGAGCACCACCGACGCGACCCCACCCGGTTCCAGCTCACCGGGCGAGGCGGTCTTCCCACCGCCCACGAAGCTCACCCCAACCTCAAGGGCGCTGGAGAGTCGTGCGAGGGCTTCGTCGCCGAAGCCAAGGGCGGTCCCAGAGAGGGGAAGGGCAGCGCCGCTTGGGCCAGGGGCACGCGCCTCGCGCGGGCGAAGCATCGCGGCGATGGGGGTCACGATGCCAATCGGCTCGGCCGCGAAGGTGAACGTCGAAGACAGCGCACCCACAAGCCTTCCCCCGAGGTAGACCGGGCTGCCGCTCATGCCCGCGGCAACACCCGTGCGCTCGGCCATGCCTCCCGTCAGGCGCACCACGAGGCGATCCTCCCCCGGGACCGAGCCCTCGAGCCTGCCCAGCACCTCGACCCCGAACGTGTCTGGCCGCGAACCCTCGAACACGCTCAGGCCGAAGCCAACCTCCACGGACGATCCTGCCACGAGACTCAATGCGACCACGAGCGCCCACGGACCGACCATGCGTGTGGATCTCCCGGTGGAAGTGATGCCGCCCTCGACCCCGTGTCCTCTTGCGAATCCCCGCAATATTCCTTGCTTACGCGAGCCGTGCAAGCCCGTGTGGCCCGAAGCACCCACGGCTACGGTCCCCATTCCCGGTGCGCCCCCCGGTGTGGCGCCGCACGAGATCGAGACAGATGACCCAATCGGTGCTCCTCGTCAACCCGAGCTTTGACCTCGCCGCCCACTTCGGGCGGCTCGCCAAGGTCGGTCCCTCGCTCTTGCCCGTGGGTGCCACCTATCTCGCGGCGGTGTTGGAGCGCGCCGGTATCCCCACCCACATCTGGGACGGCCAGGTCGAACCGGCGGGGCTCGCCTCCCTGCGGGAGGAGCTGGTGCGCCTGCAACCGGCCGTGGTCGGCATCACCGTGTACAGCCCGATGCTCGCGCAGACCCGTCGCGTCGCCAAGCTCGTGAAGCGTGAGGTCCCCGATGCGTACGTCGTCGCCGGAGGGATCCACCCCACGGTGCTGCCCGAGGAGATCCTCGACCTGCCGGGCGTCGACGTGGCCGTGCGCGGCGAAGCGGAGCCGGTCATCGCCACGCTGTGCGCGAGGCTCTTCGAAGGAGCACCCATCGACGACATCCCCGGGGTCTCGGTGCGCAAGGAGGGTACGGTCCACCACGCGCCGGACATCCCCCTCGTCGACGCCCTCGACACACTCCCTCCCCCCGCCCGCCACCTCCTCAAGAACGAGCGCTACCGACCTGCGCCCGAGATCACGATGGCCAACCCCCGGAAGATCCAGTCCCTCATCACCTCCCGCGGGTGTCCGTACCAGTGCATCTTCTGTTCTGCCCGACTCCTCTCCGGTCGCCGCTACCGGTTCCACAGCCCGGAGCGCATCATCGAGGAGGTCGACCACCTCGTGGCGCGGTACGGGGCCGAGGAGGTGGTCTTCCTCGATGACAACTTCACCGTCAACCGGTCCCGGCTCGTGCGTACGTGCGAGCTCCTTCGCGAGTCCGGCTTGGCACGCCGACTCATCTGGGCGTGCAACGCGCGGGTCGACGAGCTCGACCGCGACCTCGCCCACCTCATGCGCGCGGCCGGGTGTCGGCTCATCTCCTTCGGCATCGAGACCGGCGTGCCTCGACTCCTCTCGCTCATCAAGAAGGGGATCACCATCGAGCAGAGCCGCGCCGCGGTGCGCTGGGCAAAGGAGGCAGGCATCCGCGTGCGGACCACCCTCATCCTTGGGCTGCCCACCGAGACGGAGGAGGACACGCGGGCCACGATCGACTTCGCCAAGGAGCTCGGCGCAGACTTCGCCAAGTTCAGCCTCGCGACCCCCTACCCCGGCACCGAGCTCTGTCGCCTCGCCGAGGAGATGGGGCTGCTCTCGAGCCGGGACTGGTCACGTGCGAGCTCGATGGCGGGATTCTCCACGTACGAACCGCTCTTCGTCCCCGAGGGCAGGACCGGGGAGGAGATGAAGCGGTGGCAGCGACGCGCCATGCGGGAGTTCTACTTCCGCCCCCGCCAGGCGTGGACTATCCTCTCACAGACCAAGACGCTCGCCGACGCGATCCTCCTGGTCCAGGCCGCGAGGGCGATGTTCCGCTGAACGAGCCCTCGCAGGCAGGGCGGTCACGCCCCTCTCTCCGCCGTACCCGATGTGCCCAAGGCACCCGCAACGGACGAGGAGAGAACCCCTCAGCCTCGGCCGTGGAGCAGGCCGAACAACACGAGGGAGCCGACCACGACCGAGACGAACACCCCGAACACGACGGCACACAGCCTCTGCCGCATCTCTCCTCCTAGAGGGCGAACCGCTCGTAGTGGATACGCCGCAGGGAGACCCCGCACGACCGCAGGGCTCGGATGACCGACCGCATCATCAGGGGAGGACCGCAGAGAAACACGTCCGCCGTGTCCAAGAGCTCCGAGGCATGGTCTCTCAGGAACCTGTCAGTGATGTAGCCTCGAGGGCCGTCCCAGCCTGGCTCGTGCCCCGAAAGGACATGCACGACCTTTACCCTCTCGGCCATGGCTTCGAGCTCCTCTCGGAAGATGATGTCCGCCTGTGTCTTGTTCCCGTACAGCAGCACGGCAGGGCGTGGGTCGTCCTGTGCACGCAGCGAACGGAGCATGCTCATGATCGGGGTGATGCCAACCCCCCCGGCGATGAACAGGAACGATGAGGGGGACGAGGGATCCGCGCCGAACCTGCCGAATGGCCCCTCCAAGAGGGCGGGGCTCCCAGGCTTCACCTCGCGCATGCCCCTGGTGAAGTCTCCAGAGGCCTTGATCGTGGCTTCGACGATCCCGGAGGGATCCGGGGCGGAGGCGATGGTGAACGGATGTTCTTCCGACCTGCCGGAGACGTGGAGCTGGAGGAACATGAACTGGCCTGCACGATGCGGCGCCAGTGGCTCGCTCTCAGGAACGAGACGGACGGTCCACGTGTCGTACGTCTCCTGCCGGACCGAAGCGACCCGGTACCGTCGCCTCACCCATCGGGGCACGTACGCGAGGCGGTAGGCACGGAGCGCGACCCACGCGACGAACAGGCCTCCCCAGCACAGACGAAGGGGGCCTCCCCAGGACTCGTATCCCATGACCCCACCGTGGCCAAGGGCCAAGAGCAGCCCCACGGCAACGAGAGCCCCATGCACCCGCCGACGCTGAAGGTAGTCCAGGCGGGTCAGATTCATCGCCGCCGCGCCTCCCACGAACGCGAGCAGCGCGATCTTGCCCCCACTGATGCGCCACCCCACGTCAAGCGAGAGGAGGGAGAGGTCCCCCTCATCGATGCACAGCAGCGTCGGATGGGCAACGACGAGGAGCGGGAGGAAGAGGCCGGCCCAGCGGTGGAACATCAACACGACGTCGTGTCCGAACGCGCGATCGAGCGCGCGGAGCCTCGCGGAGAGCGCGACTTGTAGGACCGCGATCGCCGCTGCGGCAAGCGCGGTGCCCCTCGCGAGGGCGCGCGCGAACGACACGCCGCCGGGAGGGCCGGCCAGACGCAGTGCGAGGGGAGCGAGCACCACGACGAACATCGCGAGGATCAACGCGACGCGCAGGCGTGAGGGGTCATCGCTCCTGCGGCCTTGGCTGGTCACGGGCAATCTCCTCCGGACGGTGGGCCGTGTGGCTCAAGACCCTGTCGGCGGGTCAGGGGGAAAACGAAAGGGGCGAACCGTCTCACCTCGGTCGAGGAGACGCGCTGCACTCGATCTGGGGCGGTGCCGGCCTCGAGACCGCCGCCTCGTCACGCAGGGGGAGAACCCCTCCTGTGGGCCCACCCGGATTCGAACCAGGAACCAGCCGGTTATGAGCCGGTCGCTCTACCCTTGAGCTATGGGCCCTCACCCTCGTGGGGTCACGATGAACTTAGCCGGAACGCGTCCCCTGACAAGTAGGTCAGTCAGGAGGATCGAGGCGCTGGCGACGGGAGGGGTGGCGGAGCTTGCGCAAGGCGCGCCCCTCGATCTGGCGCGCCCGCTCCCTCGTGATCCCCAGCTCCGCCGCAACCTCTTCCAAGGTGCGGACCGTCCCGTCGGCGAGTCCGTGCCGGAGGCGAATGAGCCGCTGCTCGAGGGGGTCCAACGTGTCCACTACCCGTTCGATCTCTGCCCTCAAGGCTCCCGAGATGCCCTCCGTCGGCGGTCGGGCATCCACGGAAATCTCCAGGAACTCGTGCAGGGGCGCCTCTTCATCGCCGACGGTCGCATCGAGGCGCAAGGGCGCGGACAGCACCCTCAGGATACGATCGACCGTCTGCTCCTCGATCCCGGCTTCCTCCGCGATCTCGACGTTCGTGGGCTCTCGCTGGAGGGCCTGTTCGAGCCTCCTCCTGGCCCGGTGTATCCTCCGGATCGTCGCGTCGAGCTCAGGGGTGAGCTTGAACGCCTTCCCCTGTTCCCTCACGAGCCGGGCCATGGCCTGCCGAATCCACCACGTGGCGTAAGACGCGAAGGGGCGGCCATGCCGAGGATCGTACCGTTGCACCGCACGCAAGAGCCCCGCGTTCCCCTCCTGCACCAGGTCCAAGAGCTCCACCCCTCGATCCTCGTAGTGGCGCGCGAGGCTGAACACGAGGCGCATCGTGCCACGGACGAGTGAGTCCCTCGCCTCGTCCACGGCCGAGAGGGACGATCGAATCCTCGCCAGGGTTGCCTCATCGATCCACGCCGCCATGGTTCCGCGGGACGTGGCGCCGATCCGCTCCCACGCACGGGCCCATTCGCATAGGAGCGCTGGATCCTCACCCCCCTGGGTCTGCGAGCCCTCGATGCCGGGTGTGGTCTTCGTCTCAAGAGGCGCGGAGGAGTACACCTCCCGAAGCTGCGCGAGCGCAGTGCCGAGGCGCGCGCTCACCCGTTCCTCCGTCTCAGGATCGAGGGGGACGCACCGTGCGAGGTCACGCTCATACGCCGCGACCACGTCGGGGCTCCCGAGGTCTGCCTCCGTGCTCCCGCGGGGAGCCCGGGTCTTCGGGAGCGGTGCGCCTTCGCCCACCTCGATCCCCGCCGAGGCGAGCGCACCGATCACCGCATCGAAGGTCTCCGGATCCGCCTCCACGTGGGCGAGGTGATCAGCGACCTCGTCGAACGTGACGAAACCTCGCGACGCCCCGGCGGCGATGAGGGAGGCTATCGCGTCACGGAGATCGGCCCGAATGCCGCTCATATGGCCCCCGAATGCCCCTCACCGGTGGGCATGCCCGCCAAGGTGGAGCGAATCCTGTCCACGGTGGCTCCGAGATCACGCAGGGTGGCGAGCAGGGCCCTCACCTCGCTGGACGATCCCCTCCGCTCCGCATCCCTGAGCTGGGCGCGAAGCGCGCGCATCTGGCGAACGGAGCGCTCGATCTTGAAGCGGGCGAGGTCCTTCTCCACCGGGCCCAGCGGATCATCGCCCACCGCCAGCCTCGTGGCGAGTCGTCGCAGCTCCGGGTCGCCGAGGGCCTGCACCACCCTGCCCGGATCCACGCCCGGGGGCTGGGCCGCGACCTCTTCGCATAGCCGGGCGAGCATCGGGTGCTCGAAATCCCCCGGTGAGACCTCCGCGAGGATCTGCCGGCGCTCCGCAGGCCGCAGCAGGAGGTGGCGGCAGACCTGCTCCTCCCACGCGGCCATCGGCGCATTCACCTGGCGCTCGCCCGCCGTCTCTCGCGTCTGGATGCGCCCCAGGGCCGAGAGCACGGCCCTGGGCGTGAACCCGAGCGTTCGGGCGAGCTCACCGGCCACCTCTTCCCTGAGGAGGGGATCACGAATCCTCGACAGCACGGGTCCCACTCGTCGCACCACCTCCGTTGGGCTTCGCGTCACCCTCTGCGCCTCTGCCACGAGGTACTGCACCGCGGTGGGGGCCGCCTCGAGGAGGGCCTCCAGGGCAGGGGTCCCTCGCGCGAGGAGGAAAGAGTCAGGGTCCTCCCCCTCGGGCAGGACGGCGACCCGACAGGAGAGCGAAGCCTCCAAGAGCATCCCAAGCGCCCTCTGCGCCGCGAGGCGGCCTGGGGGGTCACCGTCGAAGAGCACGACCACCTCCGCAACCTTCCGCCGCAGGAGCGCCACCTGCTCCTCGGTGAGCGACGTGCCGCTCACGGCCACCGTCTCCGTGAATCCTCGCTCGTGACACCTCACCGCATCGAGATAGCCCTCCACGAGGATGGCGTGTCCCCTCTCCGCCATGGCCTTGCGCGCCTGGTACATCCCATAGAGGTAGTGGGACTTGTGGTAGGCGGCGGTCTGGGCAGAGTTCACGTACTTGGCGCTGTCTGGATTGTCGGGGAGCACACGTCCCGCGAAACCCAAGACGTGGCCTGACGGACCGTGGAGGGGGAACATCAGCCGGTGACGGAACCGATCCACGAGCCCGGTGCCATCCCTGCGCCTCACCGCGAGGCCTGCCTCCAGCAGCGCCTCCGACGGGACCCCCTCACGCTGCGCCATGGTGACGAGGTACTGCCACTGCGCCGGAGCCGCACCGATGACGAAGCGCTCGATCGACTCGTCTCGGATCTGTCTCTCGCGCAAGTACTCGCGGGCCTGCCGTCCGCCGGGGTCCCTGAGGAGGAAGTCGTGGTAGACGCCTTGGGCCCACCGGTTCACCGTGAGGATACCCTCGCCAGCCTTGAGGTCCTGCCTGGGCAGGGGCACCCCGAATCGTTCCGCCACCCGACGCACCGCCTCGGGGAACGAGACGTTTTCGATGTCCATCACGAACGTGAAGACGTTGCCGCCCCTGTGGCACCCGTAGCAGTAGAACAGACCGCTGTCGGGGGAGACGGTGAACGAGGGCGTCTTCTCGGCGTGGAACGGGCACAGCCCCTTGAGGTGCCTCCCCGACTTCTTCAGGGCGACGTAGTCTTCGACGACCAGTTCCAGGGGCGCGGCGTGGCGGATCCTCTCGAGGAGCTCGTCAGAAAACCGTGCCATGCCGCACCGGGGGCCCCTACGACATCGAGCTCAATCGCTCCCGTACCGCCGCGCTCACCACACTCCCCTCCGCCTGCCCCGCGACACGAGCCATGACCTCCTTCATGACTCGGCCGAAGTCGCGTGGGCCCTTCGCCTCGAGCTCGGCGATCACCGACTCGATGACCGCCTCAAGACCCGCCGCATCCATCTGCGGGGGCAGGTACCGCTTTAGGACCTCCCGCTCCTGTTCCTCCGCGGTGGCGAGGTCTTCTCTTCCCGCCGACCTGTACTGGGTCGCGGCGTCGGTCCGACGCTGGATGGCGGCCCGGACACATGCGGCCTCGTCCTCTGGTCGAAGGGGTCGCCGCAGCTGGTCTTCTCGATAGCGGATCTCCGTCCGAAGCATCCGGAGGGTGCGGACGACGACCTCGTCCTTCGCCCTGAGAGCGGCCTTCAAGTCAGCGGCGACGCGCTCGGACAGCATGGTCACTTCTGCATCTGTTGTTGCTGGCGCATCTTCCGCCGGGCAGCGTACAGCTTTCTTTTCCGACGGACACTAGGCTTCTCGAAATGCTGATGCCGTCTGAGGTCTGCTAGGATACCTGACTTTTCTATCTTCTTCTTGAATCGCTTGAGGGCACTCTCGAAAGGTTCATTCTCCTTCACGCGAACAATCGACACGCAAACCTCCTTTGAGAGAAAACTACTGAGGTCCGGAGATCTCCGTCGCGGGCGTTCGAGACGCACACGCGTGCACGAGCAAGACCACGCCCACGAGTGCCGCGGTTTCGCTCCGCAGGACCGTGGGCCCGAAGGACACCGGGGTGAACCCCTTCGCCTCGAGATCCCTCCGCTCTGTCGGGCTCCACCCGCCTTCTGGACCGACGAGGAGGAGGATGGGCTCCTCGCATCGGTGCGGCAGGGGGGGCGCGTCCGGCATGGCCACGAGGCGAGAGGCGAACGGGCTCGCCTCCTCGAGGAACTGAGGCCACCTGAGCACGCCTCGGACTTCCGGTACGGTAGTACGGCCGCATTGGAGCGCGGCGGCTTCGGCGATCTTTCGCCAGCGTACCATCCGGTGGGCGTAAGGGCGCTCGAGCCCCACGTCCGCACACCGTTCGGTCAAGACGGCCCACCACCCTGCCGCTCCCACCTCGGTGCCTTTCTCGACGACGAAATCAAGATGCACCATACGCTTGATGAGGGCAAGGGCAACGGTGACCGCACCCCCTTCGACCCTCGAAGGCTCCTCGCCGACCACCACGAGGCGGGCCTGGCCCCGAGGCATGGCCCTCAGGCGCAGCAAAACTGCGCGGCCGTCCGGGCTCAGGCCCCTCAGCACCGCACCGTCGGCGAGCCTGCGCACCCGCCGCAGGTAATGGAGTTGCTCTCGGGAGGGTACCACCTCCTCCCCTACCGCCACCGGGCCGGGGAGCACGATCGCGGGGACGTGCGATGCCACCACTCCTCTTCAGGACGCACGCGTGCGCTCGAGGAGCTCGATGGGGGGATCGAGGGCGCCGAACCCGGCGAGTTGGCGCAGGAGGGCGACCTGATCCCGGCCGAGGTGTTCCGGCACCCACACCACGACCTGCACGTGCAGGTCGCCTCGCCGAGCATCGTTGAGGTGGGGCAACCCCTTGCCTCTGAGGCGGAAGATCTTGCCTGAGGCGGTCCCAGGGGGGATCCTCACCTTGACCCTGCCGGTGAGGGTTGGCACCTCGACCTCGCCCCCCAGCACGGCAGTGGCGAAGCTCACCGGGAGGCGGCACAAGAGATCGTCACCCTGGCGTTCGAAGTAGGGGTCCTCCTTCTCCACGATGAGGACGTAGGCGTCTCCCCTCCCTCCCCCCTTGACACCCGCGTGGCCCTGTCCGCGCAGGGTGAGGTAGTTCCCGGTCGAGACGCCCGGGGGGATCTTGACCGAGACGGTGGCCTTGCCTTCCTGCGTACCCGAGCCTCCGCAGGAGGTACAGGGGCGGGTGACCACGGATCCTTCGCCGTGACACGTCGGGCACACCTCCACCCGCACCATCTGGCCGAAGAGAGAGGAGGCGACCCGCTTCACCCGGCCGCCTCCCTTGCACGTGGGGCACACCGACGGTGCGGTGCCGGGTTCTGCCCCGGAGCCTCGGCAGGTTGTGCACGTCTCCAGCCTGGAGATCCGCAGCGTCTTCTCCACGCCCGTGGCGATCTCCTGGAGGGTGAGGGGCAGCCTGATCTGAATGTCCTTGCCCCGGCGCGGGCCTGGGGCCTCCGGTTCCTCTTCCCCGAACAGATCCCCAAAGCTGAACCCCGCGCCAAAGTCGCGGAGGAAGGACCGGAGCGCGTCGGAGAGGTCGAACCCTGCGAACCCTCCTGCCCCGGCGGGTCCGCCTCTGAGTCCCTCGTGGCCGAACCTGTCGTAGCGTGCCCGCTTCTCGGGATCCCTCAGCACCTCATAGGCCTCGGCCACCTCCTTGAACTTCTCCTCCGCGTCCTTGCTGCCAGGATTGCGATCGGGATGGTACTTCAGGGCGAGCTTTCGGTAGGCCTTCTTGATCTCCTCCTCCGAGGCCCCCCGGTCCACGCCGAGCACCTCGTAGTAGTCGTAGTCACGCTTCGTCGCCACTGATCCTCCGGATGTACGCCGGCCCCGCGCGCAGCCGGGCAGGCCTCACTGCCAGGCCCACGAATCGGACGTCGTGCCCGTCTCCGACTCGGCCTGCCCGGTCTGTGAGGCGCCTTCCGAGAAGACGAGTTCGTCGAGAGGGACCTTCCCCTTGCTCAGCTCCCTCATGGCCGCGCGCACGTTCTCCTCATCGCCCTTCGAGAGGGAGGCGCGCAGCTGCCTGATGCAGTCGAGCAACCGCTTCCTGTCCTCGTCGGCGAGGCGCCCGCCGTACTCGCCGAGGGCAGATTCGGTGTCGTAGAGCAGTGCATCGGCCTGATTCCTCAGATGAGCCCTCACGGACTTGCGTGCGTCCTCTTCCCTGAACTGCTCGGCTTCACGGATCATGCGTTGGATCTCTTCCTCCGTGAGCCCACTGGAGGAGTGCACCTTGATCTTCTGCTCCTTCTGGGTCGACAGGTCTTTGGCGGAGACGCTCACGATGCCGTTCGCATCGATGTCGAACATGACCTCGATGCGCGGCACCCCACGGGGAGCGGGGGGAATGCCCACGAGTTCGAACCTGGCCAGGGTCCGATTGTCCGCGGCCATGGGGCGCTCACCTTGGAGCACGTGGATGCTCACCGCAGGCTGGTTGTCGACCACCGTGGAAAAGATCTGGCTCCTCCGGGTCGGGATCGTGGTGTTCCGCTCGATGAGTCGGGTGAACACTCCCCCGGCGGTCTCGATCCCCAAGGACAAGGGTGTCACGTCCAACAGGAGCACGTCCTTCACCTGGCCGTCGAGCACCCCCGCCTGGATCGCCGCGCCCACGGCCACCACCTCGTCGGGATTCACGCCCTGGAACGGTTCCTTGCCGAAGATGCTCTTAGCCTTCTCCCGGACCGCGGGCATGCGGGTCGACCCGCCGACGAGGATGACCACGTCGATGTCCTCAGGCGTGAGGTGGGCGTCCTCCAGGGCGCGATGGCAGGGGCCCTCGGTGCTCTCCACCAGATCCGCGACGAGCCGTTCGAAGAGGGCCCTCGTCACGATCGAGAGGAGGTGCTTGGGCCCATCCTGATCCGCGGCGATGAAGGGGAGGTTGATGGTGGTCTGCAACACGCTCGACAGCTCGCATTTCGCCCGCTCGGCCGCCTCCCTCAACCGCTGGAGGGCGATCGGATCCTTGCGAAGGTCGATGCCGTGTTCCCTCTCGAACTCCTTCGCGAGCCAGTCCACGAGGCGCCGATCGAAGTCGTCACCCCCCAGATGGGTGTCGCCGTTGGTCGCCTTGACCTCAAAGAAACCGTCGCCGATCTCGAGGATAGAGATGTCGAACGTGCCCCCGCCGAGGTCGAACACGGCGATACGTTGGTCGCGCTTCTTGTCGAGGCCGTAGGCGAGCGCCGCGGCGGTGGGCTCGTTGATGATGCGGAGGACCTCCAACCCCGCGATGCGCCCCGCGTCCTTCGTCGCCTGGCGCTGCGCATCGTTGAAGTACGCAGGGACCGTGATGACCGCCCGGTCCACGGTCTCCCCCATGAACTCCTCTGCACGCCTCTTGAGGGCCTGCAGGATCATGGCACTCACCTGCGGAGGCGTGAGGTCCCTATTCCCGAGGATGATCCTCACCTCGCCGTTCTTGCCCTCAACGACCCGGTACGGCACCATCTCGGCCTCGCGCACCACCTCAGCGTACCGCCTGCCCATGAACCGCTTGACGCTGTGGACCGTACACAGGGGATTCGTCACCATCTGGCGCTTGGCAACCTCGCCGACGAGCAGTTCGCCGTCTGGGGTGAACGCGACGATCGAGGGAGTCACGCGGCTGCCTTCGGCGCTTGGGACGATGACCGTGCTCGTGCCCTCGACGAACGCGACACAGCTGTTCGTCGTGCCCAAGTCAATCCCCACGACCCTACCCATAGACGCACGACCCCCTTCCTCTCTGTCCTCGCGAAGCGAGCAGATACGCGAGTCCTTCTGTTGTCATTGGCGAGCCTACTCTTCCGGCTGGGATGTCGTCCTCGCAACGATCACCTTGCTCGGACGAAGGAGTCTGCCGTTGAGGAGGAACCCCTTCGAGACTTCGGAGATGACCTCGCTCTCGCGCTTGCCTTCGGCAGGGACGTGGGCGACCGCTTCGTGGAGGTTGTAGTCGAACTGCGTACCCACCGCCTCGATCGGGGTCACCCCGTAGCGTGCGAGCACCCCCAGGAGCTGCGAGTGGATCATGCGGAGACCTTCGAGCGTCCCCTCTGCCACCTCCTGGTCTCGAGCGGTCTGGACCGCACGGTCGAGGTTGTCCGCGATGTCGAGGAGAGGCCGGGCGATCTCGGCGATGACAGCGAGGCGATCCTCCTCGAGACGGCGCAGCGTGCGCTTCCTCATGTTGTCCATCTCGGCGAGCACCCGCAGGCGCTCGTCCTGGAGCTGCTCCACCCGCTCCGTGAGCTCCTGCACCGTGCGTGACAGCTGCTCCCGTTCCTCCCTCGCGCGTTCGAGCTCCTCCGTGAGGGCCTTCAGCTTTCCCTTGCGCGACGAACGCCGCTTCGGCTCTTCCGCCGGCGGTGTCGTCTCCGTCCCCCCTGCGATGTCGTCATCCGGCACGAGAAACCTCCCGCTTTCCTGAGAAAGAGTGCACGATCACGTTCCAAACCACCCGGCGGGGGCTACGCCCTCCCCTCCCCTGCCATGAGCTCGCTCACGGCCTTGGCGACGAACTGCACCGCCGGCATGAGCGTCGAATAGGGCATGCGGATGGGACCAAGGATGGCAACCGCCCCGGAGGCCCTCCCCACGCGGTATCCCGCCGCGACCATGCTGCACTCGCGGAGCTCGTTCACGCTGTTCTCTCGCCCTATGACCACGACGGGGTCCGTGTGGTGGCGCAACAGCGCGAGCTCGCGGCTGATCACGTCGCGGGCTTCCACCACCCGCAAGAACGCCCCCACCATCCCGGTCGAACCGAACTCCGGTTGGTCCAAGACCCGCGAGGTCCCATCCACGTAGAGCTCACCTCCGAGCTTCGACAAGGACTGCCGATCCGCAAGGCGCACGAGTACCTGTCTGACTGCCGGATCCTCCTGGGAGAAGGCCTCGGGCTCGATCCTCATGACCTGCAACGCGTCCGCAAGCGGAAGGCCGCAGAGTCGCTCGTTCAGCACACGGGATGCCGCCTCGAGCTTGGCCGGGGTGACGTTGTGGGTGGTGTCCACGAGCACGGTCCGTATCATGCCAGAGGCGACCGAGAGCACCACAAGAACGCGATCGGACGCGACCGGAACAAGCTCAATCCGCCGGAGCACCCCATCCGTGATCGAAGGCCCGAGCGCGAGGGCGAGTTGACCCCATATCCGGGACAGGACCCTGCACGCACCTCGCAGCACCTCATCGATGTGGCGGCACGAGGCCCGCATCTCCGACATGATGAGCTTGCGCTCGCCGGTGGTGAGCCCGCGCACCCGCATCAGCTTGTCCACGTAGAGACGGTACCCCAGGTCCGTGGGGATGCGGCCACCCGAAGGGTGCTTCTGGCGCAAGTAGCCCTCGCTCTCGAGGTCGGCCATGAGGTACCGCACCGTCGCCGGGCTCAGCCGCAGCGAGGACCGGCGCGCCACCACGGCCGAACTCACCGGCTGCGCGGTCATCACGTGCTGTTCCACGACGACGGCGAGAACCGTCTCGTGCCGGTGATCAAGAGCGCGCCGAGCCATCGCGATTTCATCTCCCTCCTTGTCTCTGCAGCGTACGCGCATTGAATATACTGCCCGGATGCTCGAACGGTCAACACCTCCGAGGCGTGCGCGGGTGAGCGCCACCGCCTCTGCGTCCACCTGGGGGTGTGGAAGTCTCCCTTGACAGGCTACCTCCCCCTCGCACACACTGGAGCCTTCTCCTTTCGCCGGGATGAACCCGCCCTCCCCACATCGCCTGTTCCCCGCTCGAGGTTCATGGAGGGACCGATGCGACGCGAAGACACGGTATTGGTGGCGATCCTCGTGGTCCTCCACGCGTGCCTCATCTTCCTCCTCCCGGGCGCCTCGAGCCTCTCCGACCTCGAGATCTCCTCGCTCACCGGTGGACTCCTCAACACCGAGGAGCTCGTGGCCTCGATGAGGACCGGCTCGCTCATGCCCCACCCCCTGCCCTTCTGGCTCTCGGCGCGCATCTGGCTCAAGCTGAGCAAGAACCCGTGGGTCCTCCGGTTGCCTTCCCTCCTCGCAGGGTGCCTCGTCATCGTCATGCTCGTGCGGGTTGGGAGCCGTCACCTGGGCAGGCCGCCCGGGTTTGCGGCCGCCGTGCTGTGGGCGTGTTCGCCGGCGCTAGGGGCGATGACCCGCACCTTCGGCCCCGACCTCGTGCTCATGGCCGCGCTCCTCTTGGCCGTCGACGGATTCCTCACGGCCTGGAAGCAGCAAGGGAGACGCGCCTGGCTCACCTACCTCCTCGCCTGGCTCTTCATCCTCCACTGGCACGCGTATGCGGCGTTCCTCTACCTGCTCATGTGGCTGGCCATCGGCGCGCTCACCCTGTGGCACGGGAAGCTGCATCGCTCGCGAGAGGAGGCCCGACCGCCTTTGGGAGAAGCGGCCCTGGCCACGGCCCTCCCAGGGCTGGCTTCCGTCCCCCTCCTGTGGCTCGTGGGAAGGCACGCCCACCTCCCCCCTGCGTCGGGGCCGGTCACCGCCGGGCAGTTCTACGACGTGGTGATCAAGGCCCACGGTTCGGGGAGCCCGTTCGGCTTCGCCCTCATCTTCCTCGCCGCCGTGACGGGGACATTCCTCGGGCTGAAGACCCACCGCATCGGCCTGCCGGGTGGTCGTGTGATCCTCAGCACGAAGACCTTCGTTCCCTGTTTCCTCTTCGCCTTCGTCTGGGCCGTTTACGTCCCTGGCCTGTTCGCGTTCCACCGCGCCACCGCTACCTCGTTTAGCCCGGGAGGGGTGAACGCGTTGGTCCCGCTCTTCTTGCTCCTCGCAGGGGTGGGGATCACGAGGGTCATCCCCCATGCCCTCGAAGGGCCGACTCGGCGGGAGTTCGCGGTGACGGTCCTCTGCTGCCTCCTGCTCGCCGGCGCCGGGTGGCGCGCCTCTTCCGGAGCCGTGCGCACGAAGGCCGCCATCTGGGAAGACGCCGCCTCCTATCTCGACGGCAAGGTGCGCGAGGGCCACCTCGTCCTCGTCACGCCCGACGAGGCGAAAATGTACCTGCTCTGGGCCTCATTCAATCGGCCGTGGGCCCCATTGGTGAGGGGGGAGAGCTGGCTCTCCCGATACGACGCGGGCCCCAACCTCGAGAGGATATCGAGCGTCTGGCTCTGCGAGGCGTCTCAGGGCGGTGGGGGGAAGCCTCGGGTGAGGGTGTCTCGACTCATCAAGGTCGGCAGCCTCGACATCGGCACCGAGGAATCCGCTTCCTACTACGTGGACGGCATCGATAGGAAGCTCGAGCGCTCGGAGGACCCCCGCCAACCCTTCACGTTCTCATGGGCCCTGGGCACGCGGGCCAAGCTGAGTCTCCCTCTGGAAGCGAACCGCGCCGCATCGACCTTCGTGTTCAGGGCGTCGTCCTTCGCGTTGCCGCAGCGTGTCGGGATCGACGTGAACAAGCGACGCAAGGCTGAGGTCGAGATGAAGGGGGGATGGCGCCACTACCTCGTGCACTTCGACCAGCCCGAGTTCCTCGGGGGCCAGTACACGCGGCTCGACCTGCACTTCGCTACGCACCGATCGCCCGTGGCCCCGGACGGGAGCCCACGCAGGATGAAGGCGGTCGCGCTGGACTACCTCGCCCTCTTCTCGCGGCAGCACTCGGTCTCCTTCCCACCGGAGGCACCCCCCGAGACGAAGGAGTTCGTCCCCGGGCAGACCCGCATCCCACCCATGGGGCTGCAACGCGGGGGCAGGGCCAACCCACGCCTCAGCCAGCCCCGATAGCCTCCTCGATCCCCCCGATATCCCCCAGCCTCACCCCCGGGGGAAGACCGTCCTCCACGATCCGGCGCGCGCACCTCTGAGCAAGGGCGATGAGTCGTGGGTTCGCGGTCAGGTCCCCGAATCGCCCGTGCTGCGCGGGGCCAAGGAGGGAGCCCGGTCCTCTGAGCGCCAGGTCGATCTCCGCGAGTCGGAACCCATCCTCGGTGCTGAGCAGGGCCTGGAGCCGACGCCGCGCCTCCTCCGACACCTCGCTCCCGGTGACGAGGACGCACGTGGCGTCCTGTCCCCCACGCCCGATGCGGCCCCGAAGCTGGTGGAGCTGCGCGAGCCCAAACCGCTCTGCCCCATCGATGAGGAGCATGGAGGCTCCTGGGGCGTCGAGGCCCACCTCGATGACGGTGGTGCACACGAGGACCTGGAGCGCCCTGGTGCGGAACGCCTGGACCACGTCGTCCTTCTGGGCGGCAGGCATCCTCCCATGCACGAGGCCCATGGCGACCCCGCGCAAGGGGCCGCGGTGCAGCTCGTCGAAGAGGGTAACGGCCGCACGCGCCTCAAGGGCATCGGAATCCTCCACCAGGGGGGCCACGACGAGGGCCTGCTCGCCCGACCGCACAGCGCGGCACAGCTCTTCGAGGGCCTCGTGCCGGCGGTGCGCCTCGAACCAGAGGGTCTTCACCGGCTTCCTTCCCGGCGGTTTCTCCGACATCACCGAGAGATCGAGGTGTCCGTACATCGTCATGGCGAGGCTCCTGGGGATCGGCGTCGCGGTCATCACCAGCACGTGACACACCTCCCCCTTGCGCGTGAGCACGGCACGCTGGTTCAGCCCGAAGCGGTGCTGCTCATCAATGATCACCAGCCCGAGCCTCCCGAACGCCACGGACTCCTCGAGGAGGGCGTGGGTCCCGATCACGAGCGTGGGGAGCCCCTCGGACAGCGTCCGCAGCAGGCTGGTCCGTTCCGTCGCGGCCGTGGCACCGGTGAGGATCTCGCAGGGGTAGCCTGCGGCGTGGATCCATGGCCTCACGACCCTGCCGTGCTGATCCGCGAGCACCTCGGTGGGGGCCATGAAGGCCACCTGGTAGCCGTGCGACAGCGCGATGATCGCCGCACCGGCGGCCACCACGGTTTTCCCTGAGCCCACGTCGCCCTGCAGGAGCCGGTGCATCGGGAGAGGCCTCGCGAGGTCGCGCCTGATGTCGGCCAATGCGCGTGCCTGCGACGACGTGAGGGTGAAGGGCAGGGATCTCAGGAACGCGGAGAGGGCGCGCACGCTCGCACTCATGGCCGGGGCCTGACGACGCTCCCGTTCGGCGCGCAGGCGCATCACGGTGACGTGGAGCGGAATCATCCGCTCGAGGCGGATCCTCTCCTGGGCCGCGAACCCCTCCGCGGCGGACGAGGGGAAGTGCGCCTGTCGGAAGGCCGTCGCGAGCGACATCGTGGCGCACCCGACCGCGCAGTCCTCAGGCACCAGGGTGGGGAGGGAATCCGGGAGCATGTCAACGGCCCGGGCGATGAGGGCGCGAAGCCTGCGGTGGCTGATCCCGGAGGTGAGGCGGTAGACGGCCACGTAGGGATCGTGGGGGGCCACCGCGTCGTGGACCTCTGGATGGAGGAGGGCGGGGGGTGACCGCAGGGATGCCTTGCCCGCGAGGAGCACCTCGCGTCCGGCCCATCGCTCGATCCACGAGGCAGCCCCGAACCACACGCATCGTAGGCTCCCGGTCTCATCGCTCACTCGCGCCTGCACGAGGCGGCCCTTCCTCCCGAACAGGGGGGTCGGCTGACTCAGCACCCCGCGGACGAGGCATTCGCTCCCCGGGCGCACGTCCGAGACCCGCACGATCTGGGACCGATCGAGGTAGCGCACGGGGAGGTGGTAGAGGAGGTCACCGACCGTGGTCAATCCGAGCGCCGCGAGGCGCTCCTCGGTCGCGGGCCCTACCCCGGGCAGGGAGCGCAGGGGGCTCGACAGAAACCCGGCCGGGGGCACCCTTTCAATAGCTCCAGCCGAAGAAGAACTGGGTGCGCAGCCTGCGGGGAGGGGAGGAGAAATCGGTCCGCGCCGCCGCGTCGAGCCTCAGGACGAGCAGGCTCCCCACGTTCAGGCGGAGTCCTGCGCCCACGCTCCCGACGAGACCGGGGAAGGCCGCGTCCCACGCCCTGCCGACATCGACGAAGCACGCGCCGCGGAGGGGTCCCACCGTGAGCTCCCCGGCCGGGGTGAAGAGGCTGATCCCAAGCAAGAGGGGGAAGCGTAGCTCCACGTTGCCCAACACCCTCGTCCTCCCCACCATGCGCTCCCGGTCCCACCCACGGAGGCTGAACGCGCCTCCGAGGCTGAACCGCCGCGGGTTTGAGCCCCCACTGTGCCACCACTGGAGCCGATTCGCGAGGGTACAGGTCCGCGACAACCTGAGGTAGGAGCGGGCGTCGGCGAACAGCTCGCGGCGGACGAACGTCCCGGTCCCCATGTCGAGCGCGCCCTGGAGCTTCAGGCTGAGGCGGGTCCCCTCCCACGGCCCTTCAAACCCCCACACCGCCGTGTCACGCACGTACCCGACTTCCGCGTACAGTTCGGTCCGCTGGGCCCTGAGCTCATCCTCCACGAGCCGCAGGCTCGTTCCCGCATCGAGGCGGTGGAACCTGCTCAACGGGTAGCTCACGAACGCCGCACTCCCGTTGTGGCGCTCGATGGTGCCTGCCCCAAGGAGATCCTCGCTCCTCAATGCGAGGCGGAACACCCCGACCGAGCGAGCCACGCGGGGCCCCACGTCGGCGTAGGCGACCGCGAGGTTGAAGCTCGAGAGGAAGTCCCTGGCGCTCTCTGCGCCGTTGCTCAGGTGGAGGTAGATACGGCGTTCCCCGAGCACGTCCGACAACAGGAGGTTCGCTCCCCCTCCTCCGGTGAGGGTCGGGTCATAGGTGAGCATCCCGCCCGCGAGGTCGAGGCTGTACCGCCTGACGTAGGGCCTGATCGAGCCCGGCTCCCCACCCCCAGGCTCCTCCCAGTACCCCCCGCACTCGGCGGTTTCCATCTCCCTCCAGGGCTCGGTCAACCCCTGTCGCCTCGCGACTCGGATGCTGTGGGCCCCGTGACGGTAGCAGACGAAGTACAGCCGATCCCCATCGAAGCTCCACCGCGGATCGAACGCTCCTCCCTGCACCTGCACGAGGGGGCGTACATGGATACCATCGGTCTCCCAGATCCCCACTCCTCCGCCGCGATCGGACACGAAGGTCACCGCTTTGGTCGGCGACCAGACCGGATCGCGATCCGCGTATGCCCCGCAGGTGAGCTGGGTGAGTGTGCCGGTGGCCAGCTCAAGCTCGTAGATGTTGGAACACCGCGCGAGCCCAGACGGGGTCCGATCCGAGTGGAACACGAGGCGCGTCCCGTCTGGGCTGAATGAGGGCGATCGATCGTCGAACACGTCCCAGGTGAGGCGCCGGAGGGAGCCGTCGCGCGTGTCGAGGAGGAACAGGTCGACGATTCCCGACGTGTCCATCGCGGAGAGGGCGATGAGGGAATCCCCCGGAGAGAAGGTGGGACTGGCTATGGACAGGAGGCTCGAGGGGCGCCAGCGGCCTTCGACCCGCCCGGTACGACCGTCGACGACGTAGAGGGCATCGCGGTCGCCATCCTTGGCCGCGAACGCGAGCCTGCCGCTCCCACTCACCCCCAGCCTCGATCGGAAGAGGTGGAGCGATTCGAGCCCTTCCCTCCCGCCCGCCTTCACGATGCGCCGCGGCTTCCCTCCGGAGGTGGGACGCACCCAGATGGAGGCGTAGCCGTCACCGTAGGACAGGCAGGCGACGGTGTCCGTCTCTTGGCCCCACGGTGCGGGGCTCAGGTAGCCTCCCTTCGCGTGGAAAACCGGCGGGAATCGAACCGTGGGATCGTCTCGCTCGAAGAGACCAGCCATGCGTCTTCCCAGCCAGTTCTTCCACGCGGCGCTCAGCGTCGCCATGTCCATCCCGGTCACACGGGACAGGGCCTCTTCGAATGGGCACTCGCCCACCTCATCGAGGATCATCCGGATGGTGCCCCTCCCGAACGTCTCCGTCAGGAAGAGCACGGCCGAGTGGCCTGCGCAGTAGAGGAGGTAGCTCCCGCTCACCTTCCAAAGGTCGTTCATGTCTGGCAGGCGTCCATCGAGGAAGGCATCTCCGCACACCATCTCGTCGTGAGCGGTCCAGGGGGAACTCGCGTACTGGGCGAGCCCCTCCACGAACCAGAGGGGAACGGACGGCCTGCTCACGTGGCGGGTGAGGGTGGCGATCCGCGCGAGCTTCTCGAGCATCAGCGCGTGGGTGAGCTCGTGCACCACGACGTGTCGGAGCTCACCGCACGCACCCGTGTTCGGGAGGGCGACCCGTCCCTGGATGAACTCCGTGAAGCCCCCCACCCCTTCAGGGATGATCTCGGGGAGGATCTTCGTCTCCATGAAGGCACTCGGTGATCCGTAGACCACGATCGGCACGATGCGACGCGGCTCGATCCCCAGGAGATCCTCGACCTGTGGGGCGCCGCGCCGCACCTCGTGGGAGGCGAGGGAGCCGATCTTCTCGAACCCTCGCGGAAAGACGAGTCGGTAAGGGCCCACGTCGGTCTGGACCCAGTCGAACCCTGCGGGGAGCTTGTTCTTCCCGAACGCGTAGTACGCCGAGGCAACCCCAGTCCACGCCGCGAGGATGCTACCACACGCGAGCAGGGGTGCGAGGTGGACAGTCAACCCGCATCGCCGCACGATCGAACCCCTCCCACATGCGCACGGAGAGCGAGAGCCAGAGCGTGGTCTCCTGGGCCGGCCACACCACGCGCAGCCTCGACGGGACCTCCCCGGCCGGGATCCGTCCCCACTCCTCGACCCTCAGCTCGACCCGGCCCCCCGGCGCGAGAGAGACGAGCGAGCGGGGACGGGGTGAAGACCCGTCCACCTCGAGGAATAGGCCGAGTTCCTCGGCGTACCACCCGCGTCGGCGACCCACCCGCCCGTAGACGAGGGGTCCACCGATGCGGCGTGGCCAGAGCACGCTCTGGATGAGGGGCAGGGCAGGGCCCCAGGGCACGGGGATGCCGAGGAGAGAGTCCAGGGGCACGGTGGCCAGCGTTCCCCGATGGCATCCGGGCCCGGGAGTGACGACGGTGAGCGTCTCGTGCGCGACACCGATGTCCGCGAGGAGGGCCCCGTCACTGCCGAAGACCTGCAGCCGCATGTGGTCCCTGCACCCCACCATGGCACATCGGCCTCGGTACCGCACGCCGCCTACCACCGCGAGGACGCGCCCCGAGAGTGCGATCGTGTCCGCGGTCTCCCACGCCCCGGCGAACGGGATCGCGGGTGAGATCGGCTCGAAGCGAGCGAGGGGGGCGCACGCGAGCACGCCGAGGACGAGGCAGGGGCCTAAGAGGAACCGGGGGGGGAGGGACGTTCCTCTCTCGAGGCGCGTGGGCACTCCTCGAGGCCGGATCGCGCCGCCCACGGCGGCCCGCCACAGGCGAGGGGTCAGGCCAAAGCGCAAGGGACGAGCCGCCTCGCTGCTCACCTCTGGGGGTGCTGGGCCTCACCGACCATGGGCACGAACCGTACCGGGATGCTGCGTTCCACGCGGAACCCTTCCTCCTCGCGCACCACGACCTGGAGCTCCTGGTAGAACTCCCCCACGGGCACGACGAGCCTCGCACCGGGGGCCAACTGGTCCAGGAGGGGGCGGGGGATCGTGGGCGGTGCGGCGGTGACGATGATGCCGTCGAAGGGGGCATGTTCCGGCCAGCCGCGGTAGCCGTCCGCGCACCGCACCGTCACGTTGTGGTACCCGAGCTCTTCGAGTCGCCGCGCAGCCTCGTCCGCGAGGGCGGGGATGATCTCGATCGTGTACACGTGGCTCACGAGCGTGGCGAGCACGGCCGCCTGGTACCCCGAGCCAGTGCCGATCTCCAGCACCGTGTCCGACGGTTGGGGATCGAGGAGCTCGGTCATGAGGGCCACGATGTAGGGTTGACTGATGGTCTGACCGTGGCCGATCGGCAGCGGCTGATCCGTGTAGGCGAGGTCCACGGCGTCAGGGGGGACGAACCGATGCCGCTCGACGCTCCTCATGGCCTCCAGGACCCTCGGATTCGAGACGCCTCGTGCGGCGATCTGCCGCGCCACCATGTGTTCCCTGGCCTTCTGCCAGTCGATCTGGTGCATGGGACCCTCCCCTCGACACCCCGAGACCGCAAGGACGAGCCAGACGATGACCCACCGATGGGCCCACGCGGGCGCACCGAGCGTGCCCCACGAATGACCTCGGGTCTGCCCGCTCGATCTCACCGCTTCCTCAGATCCACCGACGCCCCCTCGTGCCCCACGAGGGCAAAGGCCTCAGCCTCGTCGGACGTCATGACGAACCGGTCCGAGAGCCCCAGCGCTCCGAGGAGGGCCAACACCCCACCGGTGGGATGGAGGAGCACGACACGTCCGTCCCTCCGCGCGCAGATCTGCTGAGCGAGGAGCAGCGCGGCGATGGCCCGAGAGTCCAGGGAGGGACAGGAGGCGACGTCGAGCACGATCCAGCGGGCGGTCCCGTACACGAGGTCCCGGACGAGGCGCGAAAACTCGGTGGAAGCTGCCCCTTCCAGCGGAGCGAAGACCTCGACCAAGACTCCCTCTTGGTTTCTCAGAGGCCGACAGCGAACAACGTCCATCTCGTGCTCCTCCTCAAAGTCCGACGCAGCGATGAAGCAGCGGAAGGAGAGGGTATGTCAAGACTTCGCAAGAGCTTCGGGTTCGGATCCAGGGGCCGGCTCAGGGCCCTTCGCCCCCGAGACCTCGCGGCAGGAGCTCCTCAGTGGGGGCGCTCTCTGCGGAGGAGCTCCGCCAGGTCCGCGGTCTCCGGGCTGTGTGCGAGCTCCTCGATGACCCGGGTCACATCGTCGGTCAAGCCCATCTGCGCGTAGGCCCTCCCCAGCAGGAACGCGGCCCTCCCCCGATCGAGCGCCGACAGGCCGGCCTCGGGCCGACGCGCCGCCTCCAAGACCTCTGCGGCCTTCTTCGGTTCGCCTGAGGCAAGCAGGGCCGCCCCGAGCTTCGCGAGACTGTGCCCTCGCCCACCATCGAGGCGCGACGCGGTACGGTAGGCCTGCGCGGCCTCGCGCCATCGCCCCTGCGCGAGGTGCACGTCGCCCACCTTCAGCCACGCCGGCCAGAACCCCGCCGCCTGTTTGAGCACGGCGCGGGCTTCGTCGAGAGCCTCCTCGTACCGTCGGTGGCGGATGAAGAAGTTGACCGCGAGGAGGTGGACCTCGCTCCAGGCGAGGCGCTCGTCGTGGTAGCGCGACGCGAGGGCACTGAGGGAGTCATCGAACACGAAGAGTGGTGGGGGCTGGTCCGGAGAGAACGGCCAGTGGGCCATGAGGCGACGGACCTTGTCCACCGCGATCGCATACTCAAGCTGCGTCACCATCGCCGCCTCTCGCGCCTCGGCCAGAGACAGACAGCGGCCCTTCGCCCTCCGGCCAAGCCCGAGCACGCCATGATCCTCCATCGAGCGGCAGATCGCCTCCGCGATGAGGAGGTAGCCCTCGAGGTTCGGGTGGAGGTGGTCGAGGAACAGGTCGTAGCCAGGTGCAGGGAAGGGAGAGGCGTCGAAGAACCGCCGCTCAAGCGGCACGAGGACGGCACCTTCCCGGGGCACGATCGCCCGTAGAGAATCGTTGAACTCGCTCGGGGCGCGGAACCGACACTCGTCCGCGTCCTTGGCCTGCACGTACCGTGTCCGTGCCTCCAGCGCATTCCCCTTGCGCTCGCGCTCTCGGGCAGAGGCGAACAGCTCGTGCGCAGGTGATCTCCCGTCCTCGCCACACACGGGGAAGGGAGGTTGATCGCGCAGGTTCGACACGAGCTCGCACACGACGAGCCCGACCCGATGCTTCGCGCAGAGCCGAGCCAGGTCCCGCATGTTCGCCGCATAGATCCTCACGGCCCGGCGGTAGGCGGCACTCTCCCGAGGCACGCAGGGTTGGCCGACCATCCTGGCCATGAGGGTGACGTCGGGGGGCCTCCCGTGGGTGCCCCGCCTCCCGATGAGGCTCCAGATGACTCGATACAGGGACACGTCCTGCAGTCGCAGGTGCAGGAGGATGAGGGGTCGGGGTAGGCCCCCGCGCACCCTGCTCGCAGCCCCGAGGGCCCCGTAGAACTCGTTGTGTCCGCTGTACACGACGAGCAGGTCCGGGTCGAACCGCATGACGTGACGGGCGAGGTCGAGGACCGTGTAGGACGCGACGGCCGAGACCGCGAGGTTCACCACCTCGACCTCCGCGTCGGGAAGGGCCGCCTCGAGTCGATCCGTGAGCAGGGCGGGCAGCGTCCCATTGTAGGTGAACGGATAGCCCGCCATCGTGGAGCCCCCGATGCAGCACACGCGCACGACCCCGGGTGGCTTAGGGTGACGGAACGGCTCGGCACGCGTCTCGGGCACGAGCGACGCGTGGCCCCCGAAGTACCGGGAGGCTGCCCGGGGACTCAGCCGCACCCACCCCTTCGACGAGAGGAAGAGCGTGCCCTCCTTCGGGAGCCCGGTCACACGCAGACCGAGCTCGACTACCCCGAGGAAGACGAGCGTGCCCGCGAGGGCGAGCAGGTTACCGAAGAGCTCGCGTCGGATCCTCACGTGCGCCACCTTCCCCCTGCCCGCCTTCGGCCACCGCGCGTGCCAGCGAGACGAGGCGCCGGAGCAGGTCCTGGGGACTCCCCGCGCTCATCACCACGACGGTCGCAGGGGGACGAAGGCTCGACTCGAGGACTCGCGCGGCCTCCTCCTGATCCATGGTCACCTGCGCCAATCTCCCGCGCCGCTCGATGGCCTCGGCGAGGGAGCCCACGTCGATGCGTTCGTGTTCGGGGATGCCCTCGAGATCGTGGGGTGCGATGATGACCACCCGGTCGGCGAGGGCCAAGGCCTCGGCGAGGGCGGATTGGAGGACCCGCCGACGGCTCGTCTGCGTCTTCGGCTCGTACACGGCCCACAGGGGCCTCCCTCCCCAGCGAGCGCGGGAGGCTTGGAGGGTCGCGCGCACCTCGGTGGGGTGGTGGGCGAAATCGTCCACCAGGACGAGCGCCCCGTCGGCGTGCAGCTCCATCCTCCGCTCAGCCCCGCTGAAGCGCTGGAGCGTCTCCATCGCTCGCACCACATCGAGGCCCATCGCATCCCACAGCGCGAGCGCACCCGTGGCGTTGGAGGCGTTGTGAACCCCCGAGATGCGCAGCGTGCACGTGCCCAGGAGGAGCCCATGACGAACGAGGCAGAACCGGGTGCAACCTTCGCGGATCTCGACGTCCGTCGCCACCCACGTCGCCGCCTCGGATGGCGAGGTACCATAGCCCACCGTTGCGCACGGTGCCTCGCGTGCGAGTTCGACCAGCGGAGGAGAATCCGCGCAGTACACGAGGGTTCCGTCCGCCGGCATCGAGCGGATCAGGCCCCTGAACACCTCCAAGACCGCGCCGAAGTCGGGGTAGATGTCCGCGTGATCGTACTCCACGTTCGTGACGAGGAGGAAGCGCGGGCGGTAGTGGGAGAACTTCGGGACCTTGTCGAACCACGCGCAGTCGTACTCGTCTCCTTCGGTGACGAAAAACCGTCCAGACCCGAGCCGTGCGCTCGTGCCCAGGTCCCTCACCACGCCGCCGACGAAGAACCCGGGGTCATGGCCGTGGGCGTGGAGGAGGAAGGCCAGCATCGCGGTCGTGGTCGTCTTGCCGTGGGTGCCGGCGACCACGATGGGGGTGCGGTCCTTCATGAAGAAGCGCCACAAGGCCCCGGCCATATGGGTGCGCTCCAGGTTGAGGGCCCGCGCCTCGCGGTCCTCCGGGTTGGTCTCTCGCACCACGTTCCCCACGACTACGAGGTCGGGCGGGGGGGCGAGGTGCGCGGGGGAGTAGCCCACGAGGGGGTGGATGCCCAGCCGCGCGAGGGTCGTCGAGGCGGGAGGGTGCACGACGCCTCTGTCGCACCCGCTCACCTCCCAGCCCGCCTCGGCGAACAGGCAGGCGAGGCCACTCATCCCGCTCCCACCGATGCCAATGAGGTGCACGCGTCTCACGCGTGGCTACTCTTCGAGAACCGCTGCCAACGAAAGGCGATCACCGGTCGTGGAGAGGTCCACGAGCCTCATGCCCTCTGCTTCGCCGTCGATGAGCACCTCGGGCCTGAGCGGGTCCTGGGGGTTGGGGGTGACGATTTCCCCCTTCTGTCGATTCGACAGGCGCACCCTCGCCCCTTTGACGAAGAGCCCGCTCATGTCAAGGATCGCCCGCAGCAGCTCGCTCGGGTAGTAGGTGCCTTCCGTGGCGAGGCGTATCAGGGCCAGATCGAGGCGGTGGGCCGGGGCGCCAAACCCCCCGAGGAGGTGGCCGACCAGGGCGTCCACGAGCCCCACGAGGGAGGAGGCGGGGTGTCGCGCCGGGGAGGCATACTTGAGGCCCCAGTGATGCTCGGCCGCCACCACGACGGCCAACGAGGGGGCACCGGAGGCAGCGAGGATGCGCGCGCCCTCTGAGGGGTGCTCCATCCATCGGGGGATGTGCTCCGGTCCTCCGTGACGGGTCGCGAGGGTCGCCTCGTCCACCCTGAACAGGGCGACATCCGCGAGCAAACCGGCCAATCCTACCTGTTCGCACATGCGCGGTCCCACCCCGAGCTTGCGTGCGAGGGCCATCGAGATCGCGCAGGTGAGCAGCCCCCGCCTGACCATGTACTCGCGCCGCGACATGGCCAACTCGAGGAGGGAGAGTGCAGGGGAGCTCGAGTCAATCTGTGCCCATGCGGCCTGGATGAACGCCTCGATTTCCGCCATCGGGAGGCCGAATCCCCCTGCCCGGAAGGAGATGATCACGGATCGCAGCACCTCGCCGATGGCCCCCAGGGGTCCCTCGACGTTCCCCTGCGAGGCCTCGGCGACGCCAAACTGGATCCCTGTGTGGGGCGCCGATGCCATCGAGGCGCCGAACTCCTCCTGGTGCAACAGTGACGAGAGGAAGCCGACCACGTCGTCACGCGTGGCAGACTTCTCGAGCCTCACCCATCTGATGCGCGCCGAGGCGAGGGCATCGAGAAGAGCCTGGGCCTTGGTCCCCAGCTCCACCAGAGGCGCCCCCTGGTGCACCGCCGTCGTCCCCGCGAGGCCAAAGGTGACCGAGTCGGCGCCGCTAGTAGCCTGGACAAGGGCTTCCATGGCCGCATCGATCGCCCCCGCGCACATGCTGTGCTCCGGCGGGTAGAGCCGGAGCTTCTTGAAGGCGGTGTTCAGTCTCGTGAGCAGGTTGACGAGCGGATCGACCATAGGCACTCACCCGGACCGGTGGGAGAAGAGCCCCCTCAATCCCCGACGTCGATCCTCTCCGAGGAAGCCTCGCACCGCGTCCCGTACTGCCTGGGGAACCGGCTTGCCGAGTATCCTCGGAGCAAGCACGGATTCGGCGAGGGCGGCCTGCTGGTCCGCGGTTCCGTGCACGGAGACGAACTCCACGATCGCGACACCCGTCTCCTCCCCGATGGCCCGGAGCAGGCCGCCCCGGACCGTGTCCACGAGGACCTGGGTGGCGTCAGGAACACCCGCGAGTACCTCCAAGGCCCTCGCGCCGACGAGAGGGTTGGCGTCCTTGAGGATCTCGGGCAGGCGCGCGAGGAGTACGGTGGGGGCAATCCGGGCGAGGGTCGCGACCGCCTCCATTCGCACGAGGGGGCTGCCGTGACCGAGGAGGCCCTCGAGGATGGCGCCGGCATCAGGGTCGGAGAGGGCGCCCGCGATCCGGATCCCCTTGGCGATGTCCTCCGGCTTCTCGCTCTGCATGAGCTCCAGGGCGAGGTCATGCGGTTCGACCCCGATCCCCCGCAGCTCCGCCACGGTGCGCCCGAGAAGGTCCTGGTCGGCGGTGTCCAACAGGCTGCCTGCCACGTCCCTCCAGGCGCGGTCCGCGTGCATGAGGGCCCTGAGGATGCGGATTCGGTCCGAGGCCGGCGCCGCCGTGAGGAACGCCGGAAGGCTCTTGCGCGCCTGGGGGGACACGAGGGAGGATGCCTCCGAACTCGGGTAGCGCGTGCGGGGGTCGCCCACCACTTCGAGCACCTCGGCGACCCCGTCGGCGTCCTGGGCCTTCACCAGTCGCTCCAGCTCGTACGCGAGCCACTGGAACCGTTGCTCCTCGCCGACGCCCGCACGCTCGAGCACCCCGGTGGCGCGCCGCACGAGGACCCCGCCTCCCCACCGCCCGGTCCAGGAGGCCGGCATCGCAGACGCGACGTGCTGCGCCCCGCGCAGGAGCGCGAGGAATGCGCTTTCCTCCCGCGATCCAGCCGCGAGTTCGTCCTCGAGGGAGGCGACCACGTCGGCGAGGTCGGGCCTGTCCCTTACCTTCTGCAGGACCCGATACAGCACGGCACGTCGCGACGAGGCCTTGCGGAGCAAGCTCTCCAGCGCGGTGAGCCAGGCCGCCGCATCGGCAGGAGATGCCTCGAGCCTGGCGGCGATGATGTCGGCGCAGACCTGAGGCCCAAGACGTTCGAAGAGCTTCTGGATCGCGGGGACCCCGGAACGGTCCTCATCCGCGACCTCGAGCAGGGTGCGCGGATCCGTGGTCACCGTTTCCCTCGCGAGCACCGCCTCGAGCTCGTTCGCCTCGAACCCCGAGCCGGCCACCACCCCCCACAGGCGCACGAGCATCTCGAGACGCCGGCGGTCGTAGCCCTCGGGACCGGGCGGTTCGATGAGCCCCGTGAGCTCCTTCGCGTCCCACAGCGCCCCGATCACCTTGAGGGTCTCCTCCTCGTTCATCGGGGGCCCTGCGCCTTCCAACCATCGCCGCGCGATCGCGAACGCCTCCGCACGCTCCTGGGGAGGCATCGCCCGAAGGCTGTCGAGCCGGGCTCGACGCTCCGCCGCGGTGAGGTCGGTGGAAGCCACGGTGATGTGCCCCACTCTCCTCTGCTTCAATACCCGGGCGAGGCCTCCCTCTTCGAGGCTTTTCTTCGGATCCCGCGCCAGTGCCGTCACGAACTGCAGGAGCTCTTCTTGATCCACGCCGGGACTGAGGACGACTTCCCGGATGCCCAAGTCCCTCAGGTTGTGGAACAGAGTCTCCGAGGCATCGAACCGCAGCAGACGCGACGAGGACACGTAGAGCCCGTCGTCGGCCACCGAGATCGTGAGCGCGCTCCCTTTCCCGACCAAGGCCGCGATCTGGGAGAGCACACGGCTGAGGGTCTCCTCGATCTGGGGGTGACCGGGTGGGTAGTACTTCGTGACCTTCGAGGCAACGGCGAGCGCCCCGAACAGTCGCTCAAGCTCCGGCATGTTCGTCGGCACGGACCCGCTCCGCAGACTGCTTTAGGACCCTCACCGCCCCACCCCCGGCGCGCGCCCCCTACGGGGAAACCTCCCCGTCGACCGGAGGTCCGTTCCCTGGCCCGAACTCCAGCTGGAGCTCGCCCACCGTGTAGGCCTCGTCCCCTTCGATGGCGCGGATCCTCACGTACCGGGCGCGCACCGGCTCGAACGCCAACGCCGGCTCGCACTCCGGATGGTCCTCCCTCGAGGACATGCAGTCCATCCCGCCCTCGATCTCCCCGACGTCGGCCGGAATGGTGACGAGCTCCACGAACGACTCCCCGTCTTCCGAGGCCTCGATGAGGTACGTGTCGTTGTTGTCCACGCACCCCATGAGGTGCTCGACCACGCGCACGGCTCCGAGGTCGATGACGAACGCGCTCGAATCGGACCACCACACGTTCACCGAGGAGTCCCACGCCGCTTCCTCGTCGGGGAGGATGCCGTCCACGAGGAGCGAGGCCGATCCTACCGAGGCCCCCGTGCCCTGCGAGAGGGATGCTCGCCTCACCTCCTCACCTGCCCACACCACACTCACGAGCCCCCCCACACGAGGAGCACACCACAGAACGGACGGCTCACCACTCGGCGACACATGGTCCGCCTCCTTTCCTCTGGAGCCTGACGCGTGCAAGGTACGTGGCGCCCCGCGTGGAGGAAAGGTCAACCCTCGGGCCAGCCTCGCACGAGCCCAGTTCAGGACGGGGCATGAGGGGCGGCCTGTCCACGGGAGCTCGAGGTCCAAAGCCCGGGGAGGACCTCGGCGCCTGACGGGCACCGGGGCAGGACCGCGCAACGGATCCACGAGGAAGTCCACAGGGCGTCGCATCCTTGCCGCCGCAGGGCATCGTCGCCGATCTTGCCTTGAACGATCCGGTCACATCCGGCACCTTCGGGCCCTCAGTGTGGAGCGTCTCCCGTGCACCTCGACGAGCAGCAAGCACATCCTCATGTTCCTCACCCAGATCTTCCTCCTGCTCCTGTGCGCGCGGGCTGGGCGAGATGCTCTCACGCCGCGGCCAGCCCCCTCTCACCGCCGAGCTCTTGGTCGGAATAGTCCTCGGCCCGACGATCCTCGGGAGGTTCCTCCCCTCCGTTCACGCCCTCTTCTTCCCAGACGACCTCCTCCAAGAGAGCATGCTTGAGACGGTCTCGTGGTTGGGGGTCCTCTTCCTCCTCCTGTCCACCGGGATGGAGATCGACTTCTCCATCGCCTGGGGCCAACGAGGACCCGCCCTCGTCATCGCCCTCACCGACATCGTCGTGCCGATGGCGGTGGCGTTCGTCCCCGCCGTGCTCATCCCTTCTCGCTACCTCGTCGAGCCCTCTCAAAGGATCATCTTCGCGAGCTTCATGGCAACGGCGATGACAATAAGCGCCATGCCTGTCGCCGCCAGGGTCCTCCACGACGTCGACGTGTTTCGCGCCGACCTTGGCCTCCTGATAATGTCTGCCTTGGCGGTGAACGATCTCTTGGGCTGGGTGATATTCACTATCGTCCTCGGCTTGTTCACGCAGGCGGCCCATGGTGCCGGACCAGTCCTCGCGGTGTTCTTCGGCACGCTTGGGGTGAGCGTGATTGCGCTCACCTGGGGTCGAAGCCTCTCGACGAGGACGCTCACGCTCCTCCAACGCCGGGGATTCCCCGAACCTGCTACCTCGTTGACCTTCGCGTGCCTCCTCGGATTCCTGCTCGGGGCCGTGACCCAGGGTCTGGGTATCCACGCCCTCTTCGGGTTCTTCGTCGCGGGCATCGTGATCGGCGAGTCCAGAGCCTTGTCTCAGGAGACCCGTGTGACCATCGAGCAGATGGTTCACGCGGTGTTCGTTCCCCTCTTCTTCGCGAGCATCGGGCTCAGGATGGACTTCATCCGGAGCTTTGATGCCCCCTTGGCCCTCTTCGTCACGGTCGTGGGGATCGCGGGCCGGTACGCGGGAGCCGCGCTCGGTGCGCGCATGGCGAACATCCCTCGCCGCGATCGAACGATCGTCGCCATCGCCCACACGCCTGGGGGCATGATGGAGATCGTCGTCGCCCTGTTGGCATACGACGCGGGGCTCATCACCGCGAGGGTGTTCACCGCGATCGCCTTTGGAGCGGTCTTCTCCTCGATCATCGTGGGTCCTTGGCTGAAGGGGGCGCTGGATCGACGACCCATGGTCTGCGTCGCGGACTACATGCGCCCCGGAAGCGCGATCGCGGCCCTCTCGCACCCGACGAAGGAAGGCGTGCTCGAGGAGTTGGTCTCCCGAGCGGGAGCGCACCTGCCCTCGAGGATTCGAGCCGCGATGCTGTCGGCGTTGACCTCCCGCGAGGCCGAGTTCAGCACCGCCATCGAACACGGGCTCGCCATTCCCCACCTGCGCATCGACGGGATCAGTCAGCCGCTCGTCTTGTTCGGGAGGTCGGAACACGGGGTCGAGTGGGACGCTCCCGACGGCCAACCGACCCACCACGTCTTCCTCGTCGTCTCTCCGATCGGGCGCAACGACGTGCACCTCGAACTCCTCGCGAACATCGCGCGGGCCATGCGAAACCCCAGGACGCGCGAAGCCATCGATGCCGCCCGCGACGATGCCACCCTGTTGGCAACCCTGCGAACGTGCTTCTGTGCCCCTGCCGGGCGCCCCACGCCTTCTCAGGCCTCCTAGCGCCGCGACTGCGCACAGGCCACGGTCCACCCATCCGGCCATGGCCGAGGGCGGATGCGCGCGAACTCTCGGCAGTGGCGACACCTGCGACCCCTGGCGAGAGAGCCTTCCCCGTCGAGATCCCACTCCCCATGCGTCGCACGAGGGGCGTGTGAACGAGTACCGCGTCCAGGGGGAAACAAGGGTTTCCGCCCGCCTGACGGGGCTGCCCGGAGAAACGACTTGACCCCGCTCTGGTGGTTGGCAGTTTGCCTCATGCCGTCCCGCCCTCGAGCCCTTGGCAGCGGGGTGATCATGCGACCAATCCGCGCCGTGTGCGCGTCTGTCATCCGACGGACCACCCCTCCTCTCGCGCCCGGTGCCGCCTCTCGAGGGCTTGGTGCGGGGCTTTGGACCGCAACGCCGGGGGAAGACCGCTCAAGCCCCGCATTGGCCATCGACGCACCCTCGTCGCCAGCTGTCTCGACTCGCCCCGACGTACCCCCCGCCGTGGCCCGCGCCGCATGCCGGAGCTGGGCTGGTGGTTCGTGGCCTGTGCGAAGGGTGGCTTCGGATCCCTGCCTGGGTCGATGGATCACTTCGGTCCCCCGCGTGTCGCCCGAAAGGAGCCAGTCATGCGTATCCTCCCCATCCTCAGAATCGGCGTCACCCTCGTTGCGTGGGGACCGGGCAGTCCTGTTGACGGGGGCTCACTCGTCCCAGCGCTCGAAGGCCCCGAAAGCACCATGGCTGGTGCGATGCCCGAGGGATCCCTCACACCCCTGGGGTGCTGGCCCGAAGGCAGTTGCCACGCAGCGTTGATCGCCGGCCCGCTCGCCTACGCGGGCAACGGCAGGTGCCTGGATGTGGTGGACTTCTCGAACGGCGCGGCCCCGACCTTGCGTGGGCGCTGGGTGACGCCCTCGGTGGTGTTAGCCCTCGCCGTGGCCGATGGGTACGCCTACGTGGCTGACTATCGCCGCGGCCTGCGGGTCATCTCCGTGGCCGACCCTACCGATCCTCACGAAGTGGGCAGCTTCCCCACGGATGGCTATGCGCGTTCGGTCCTCGTTCGTGATCAATTCGTAGTGCTGGGCAAGTCGTGGGACCTGCAGGTCCTCGACGTGACCGATCCCGCCTCGCCGGTCCTCGTGGGCGCATGCAGCCCCCCAGGGTACATCGAAGACATGGTCACATCGAACGACTACCTGTTCCTGGCCGGAGAGGGCGCGCTCATCGTCGTGGACATGCGCGATCCGGCCGCGCCCACCGTGGTCTGGCAGCTCGACACACCCGGGTATGCCATCGGCGTCGCGGTGTCCGGGGCCTGCCTCTACGTGGCCGACGGGTCTGGCGGCCTCCTCATCTTCGACATCGCCGACCCCACGTCGCCGCAGGAGGTCGGCGCACTCCCCCTGGGGGCATGGGCCATGGACGTGGTGGTGCGGGGCACCCTCGCGTACGTCGCGCACAGCTGGGCGGGGCTCTCGGTCGTCGACGTGTCCGACCCCACTCGTCCGACGCTGCTTCGCACGATCCAGACCGGAGGGGTCGCCTGCGACCTCACCGCAGACGGTGCAAGGCTTCTGGTCGCATGCCAAGACGGGGGAGCCGTCCTCGTCGACGTCTCCTCCGGCGCCGACCCGGTGATCGTCGGGCGGTATCAGACCGCCGGCACAGGCTTCGGGGTCGCGGTGGAGGGCGAGTACGTCTACGTGGCCGATGGCCGGGGAGGGCTGCGTGTGATCGACCGTTCGAATCCCGCTCGACCCCTCCAGAGCGGCTGGGTCTGGACAGGTGGCACGGCCTATGACGTGGCGGTCGAGGGCGGTGTGGCCTACGTTGCCGATGAGGCGTGCGACTTCGTGGCGGTCGACGTCGCGGATCCGGCCTCGCCGACGGTGATGACCTCCATGAACCTGCCGGGCAACGGGTACCAGGTGGTGCTCCAGGGCTCGACCGCCTTCCTCGCGGCAGGAGTCGGCGGGCTGCGCATCATCGATGTGACAAACCCTTCGGCGCCGCTGGAGAAGGGATCGTGCGAGGTGGGAGGCCCCGTGTGGGGGGTGGCAGTCCACGATGAACGCGCCTTCCTGGCCGCGCAGGAGGCAGGCCTCGTGGTCGTGGACATCGCTGACCATTCCGCGCCGGCCATCCTCGGTGCGCTCGACACGCCGGGTGTGGCATTCGGCGTCGCCGTGGGAGAGGGCGTCGCCTACGTGGCCGACTGGGATGCGGGCATCCGGGTCATCGACGTCTCCGACCCCGAGCGACCATGGGAGGTCGCGTCGGTGACCGGCATTCCGGCGTGCTACGGCGTCGCGCTGGCCGAGGACCATCTCTTCGTCAGTTCTTTTTGGGGCCCCAAGGTGATCCGCGTGTCCGATCCTCGAAACCCCTCGCTCGATGCCTCCGCCGAGGGCGCCGATTTCGGGTACCGGATCGCCGTGGATGAACCGTGGGTATTCCTCGCCGATGGCGATGGAGGGCTGTCGATCTACGCCTACGATCCTAGCGGGGTGACAGACCCCCGCGTGCGACCGGGCAGCCTCGTGCTCGAAGGCTGTTGGCCGAATCCGGCGACCGGCCAGGCGTTCCTCTCGCTGAGGCTTGGTACCCCCGGCGTCGTACGGCTCAGGGCGTACGATTTGGCGGGACGGTTCGTCGACGCGATGGAGGCGGGCACAGAAAGCTCGGGCCGCCACGTCCTCGGATGGGACGTGAGCGGCCTCGTCCCGGGGGCCTACCTCTACCGCATCACCACGGGCGCTGAGGAGGTCACCGGCATCCTGAGCGTGGTACGCTAGGCCCACCCCGACCGATCCGCTCCTGCAGAGAGGGGGATCCAGGTCCACGAGAACGACGAGGCCCGGCGGTCTCCTGTCCAGGCCGCATCTCCCAAGCTGGCGTGGGGCATCCCACGAGGCCGGGAGAGGGGGAACCCGTGTGCCGAGGAGCGAACCGGGAGCCCTCGGCCTTTGCTTTCAAGAATGGAGTTTGGCCGTTGCGCGCACCCGGCTGGGTCGCGCAGGCCTGGGGCCGTGGCCGAGAGGCTCATGACCAGGGGGTAGCCTGCGCTCGTCCCTCGGGTCGAACAGGTTCCGGACAGCTCTTCCGATGAGGAAAGGAGGTCGATGGTGCGACGGTACCGCTTCATCGGGAACGTGCAGGCCGGTGGGTACCTTGACGATCTTCTCGTCTCGGCCGTGTGTGCCATCCTCGGAATCCGTTTTCTTCCTCCACCTCAGCGGCTACCCCACCGTCGGGGGGGCGCACCTCCACGTCGCCCACGTGCCGTGGGGCGGCCTGCTCATGCTCATGGCGCTCGCGATGGAACTCTCCTTCCTCAACAAGTCCATCACGAAGCTCGCGGCTATTGTCGGCGGAATCGGGTTTGGCACCTTCATCGACGACCTCACCCACGACAATGACTACTTCTTCAGGCCTGCCCCTGCCATCATGTATGCGACGTTGGTACTCTTCTTCTTGGCCGGTCGTCTCGTGCAGGGGCACCGGCGCTATACTCCCTTGGAGTACATGGTGAATGCCCTCCGCGAGCTAGAGGAACTCGCCGCCGAGGACATGGATCCCGAGGAACACGCACGGGCGGCGCACTTCTTGGAGCGAAGCGATCCTCTCCATCCGCTCACCATCGCGCTCCGGCACGTGCTGGGAGAGGCTCGTCTCGCCGGAAGAACACCTCGGAAAGGACCGATGCAGCGGTTCCGCCGCTGGGTCGTCGCCTCGCACAGGCGCATCGCGGCCCTCCCCGGATTCCCTGTGGCGCTCGTCCTGTTCTTCGTCGCACAGCTCGTGGTGAAACTCTCCTACCTCTTCGCCTTGGTGTTCCTCCGCGGGGTCGACGCAGCGCTCCTCACGGAGGCACGGATCGTGGGCCATCTCGCCGCGCGAGTGCAGCACCTCGGGTTCGCAGACGTCGCCGAGATACTCGCGGGGCTCGTCGAGGGCATCTTCATCGCCTTGGGTGTGCTGAGGATCCGCACGGCACGGATCGAGCCCTACCAGATGTTCTGAACGGCCACCCTCGTGCACATCTTCCTCACCTCGGTGTTCGTGTTTGCGAATCAGCAGTTCGCAGCCTTGACCGGGCTCGCGCTCAACCTCGTCATCTTGGGCGCACTGAACTTCATGATCGAACGCGAAGGGACGTGAGGGTCCCAGAGGCTGGGGTGCGGCCGCCCAGCCACGGAGGCTCGAGGGAACGCCTCTCTCTTCCCGCCTCGCCCCGACCCACGGGCCCTGTCGATCATGGTCACAGAGGCCGTCGGCCTCTTCTCACTCGGGTGACGCTCCCACAGGGAGCGACCTGCCTGCGGCAGGCAAACGCCAGAGGCGCATCCTCTCCCCTTGCAAGGGCACGATGGGGTGTCACCCGCGTAGCTGCCTTGCAGGGTAGTGCCGGCGGGTCACGCGTGCGCTCACCCAGACCTCTCCTCCCTCAACAGCAAGGGTGGCATCCTCTCGTTCGCTTGTTCAATTGACTCCTCGGCTCAGCCCCCTCACCTCACCATCCGCAGAAGGAAAGAACCTCATGATCAAGAACCTAACGGCGAACGAGACGGAAGCCGATCCTGTCGCTACTGATGCCGGGCGAGGTGTAGTTGCGGTTCGCGGAGCGGCAGTTCTGCGCGAAGCTGTGCCAGCCGCCGCCACGAAAAACCCGGTGCGACCATGGCGAGCTATCAGGTCCATGCGGATCAGTCTGCGCCTCCGACGGGTAAGGATAGTCAAACCAGTCGTTGCACCACTCCCACACGTTCCCGCTCATGTCGTACAACCCAAACGAGTTCGGCTGCTTCCCGCCGACGTCGTGCGTCTGGTTGCCAGAGTTCCCGCAATACCACCCGATCAGATCAAGGTTCGGATCCAAGGGCTCGCAATACGGATTGGTCAGGTTCCCGTTGTAGAAGTCCGTCGTGCTGTTCGCCCTGCACGCATACTCCCACTCCGCCTCCGTCGGCAACCGATACCCATCCGCAAAAAGTTGCAGCTCCGTTTGCTCTCATTGTAGCACGGCGTCCGCCCCTCCATGGCGCTCAACGCATTGCAGAACCTCGCCGCATCAAACCAACTCACATGCTCCACTGGCCGGTTCGGCCCCCGGACCAATGACGGATTCGTCCCCATCACCGCCTCATACTGCGCCTGCGTAACCTCGTACTTCGACATGTAGAACGAACTCACCGTCACCGTGTGTACAGGCTGCTCATCCGAATCTGCCCACCGCGACGCTGACCCCATCTGGAACGTGCCGCCGGGAATCCGGATCATGTCGATCTGTGCGGTGCCGGTCACCATGAACGTCACCGGCACCCTCAGCACCGCCTCGTCCGGATCGTTGCTGACTATCGTGATCGTCCCGCTGTAGGTCCCCGCGCTCAGGCTCGCCGCACTCGCCGTCACCGTCACATCCCGGCTCGATCCCGCGTTCACG
>FWPV01000878.1_pt1 | contig 89346 bp, 79 predicted proteins | sample 2228371 | NCBI WGS metagenome assembly FWPV01 (sample SAMEA103939776, study PRJEB20133) | metagenome
CGGGGGCGGCCGCCGCGGCCGCGGTGACGGCCGGCAGCGCGGCCGCCGCAACCGCCTCCCCGGAGAGCATGGCCATGAGGCCGGCCGCCAGCTTCTGCGCGGTCTCGGCGCGCACCTGGTTGGCGATCGCCACCGGGTCCACCTTTTTGGTGAGGCCGGCCAGTTCCTTGAGGGTGCGCCAGAAGTGCAGCCGTTCCTCGGTGGAACGCACCATCTCGGCGGACACCAGCACCCGCATCAGGCGGTTCTTCTTGTCCACCGTCCAGATGAACGGGTATTTGCCCTCGCGCTCCTCGGCGTCGAGTTCGATGAACTCGGCCAGCGGGACCATGTCGTCGTTCCATGTGTCGCGCGGAGCCACCCGGAAGTGCTTGCGGAAACGCGCCTCCTGCACGGCGAAGTCGGCGAAGGTCATCGGCAGCTCCATCTTCTGCTCGCCCCCTTCGTCGTCGCGGTAAGTGAGCGTGTAGACCGGCCAATCGTCATCGATGGACGGGTTGCCGTCCAGGTTGAGGCATTCCTCCCAACTGGAGCCGGCGTCCGGGTCGAAGCGCAGCACCGGGTAGGTGCGCGATTCGAGCGCCAGCTTGCTGCGCAGCATGGTGGCGTCGTCGGAGACGCCGTGTTCGGGCTGGCAGACCGTGTAGATGTTGAACAGGGCCGGGCGGCGCGAATTCAGGCCGTCGATGAAGCCCTCGATCAGGTGCGTGTAGTTGGCGACGCTGCCCTGGAAGATGAAGGCCGAGCGGTGGGCCGCGCCGATCAGGCTCATTTCCTTGCGCGGCTCCATCTTGCCCTTCCACACCGGGCCGTACGGGGCCATGTCGGAGACCTGGCCGATGAAGCCGGAGGTGCAGGCCTGGCCGCCCGTGTTGGAATACACCTGCGTGTCCAGCACCAGAATCTTGATCGGCCGGCCGGCCATCAGGGCGCGCGACACATTCTGGAAGCCGATGTCATACATCGCCCCGTCGCCGCCGACCGCCACCACCGGCGGGCACAGCCGGTACTCCTCGTCCGTGAAATCGCGCCAGCCGAAGTATTTGAGCGATTCCTCGATCTTGTCGTAGGACGCCGTGCCGGCCAGCTCGGCCTCGGCCATCCGGATGGCCTTGAAGCCGTCCGCCATGAGGCGCATGTGGCCCTCGAACAGGCCGAGGGCGACCGAGGGCGCGTCCTGGAACAGGTGGTTGGACCACGGGAACGGATACGGATTGTACGGGAAGGTCGAGCCGTACACCGACGAGCAACCGGTGGCATTCTGGAAGCCCAGCATCGCCCGGCCGCGCTTGGACGGTCCCTCGGTGTAGCGCCAGTGCAGGTCCTTGAGCCGGGCCAGCAGGTTGCCGGCCCAGGTCAGCCAGTCCTGGTCAAGCGGCGAGCCGGCCTTGCCGGCATCCAGCGCCTCGGCCAGTTCCGACAGCTTCAGGTCCTTGTCGCGATGGGCTTTGAGCGCCGCCTGCAGCGCGGCCAAGTCGCTGATGTCGACGGTGTCGGCCAGCTTGCCCTTGATGTGCTGCTCCAGGCGCTTGATCAGGTCCTCGAGGTATTGCACGTGCTTGTGCACGCGGCGCTGCATGAGCGCGGTGACCGTGCCGGTGAAGAGGTGCAGGGCGCTCTTCTCGCCGCAGCCGGTGCAGGAGCCGTCGCCGCACACCATCGACTGGTAGACCGACTTGTCGAGCAGCATGGTCTCGAGCGCGCCGATCTTTTCGTCGATGTTGTCGATGCGGATGAATTCCGGCGGCGTGGTCGGCAGGTCCAGCCAGAACTCCCATTCCTTGCGCAGGCGGTCGACCGTTTCCGGCGTCTGCTCGGTGACGGTCAGGGCGCCGTCGTCGCAGACCTGCACGCACAGCATGCAGCCCTTGCAGGTGTAGGGGTTGACGGTGATGGCAAACAGGCCGCCGGTGCCGGGCTGCGCCTTCTCGCGCTGGTCGTAATAGGGCTTGGTGAGCGAGAATTTGAACTCGCCCATGGCCTCGCGGAACCAGTGGAACTCCTGCTTGAGGGCTTCCTTTTCGCCGTTGGCCTCGGCGATCGTCTCGGTGATCGCCTGATTGAGCAAGGGGGCGGCGTCCAGACTGTTGGTTTCCCCGGTGGCCGCCACGGCCGCGGCCGCCCGCAGCTTCTTTTCCACGGTGCGGACCGCCTTGGGCAGCAGCTTGACCTCATGCCCGGCCCTTTGCACCCGCTTGATGGTGGTGTTGAACACGTCGCTGATGGTGCTGACGAGGCCCGGGATGGCGCTGTCCGGACAGACAGTGAAGCAGTCGCTGCAGGCGGTGCACTTTTCCGGATGCCACACCGGGTGGTTGAAGCGAATCTGGGTCATGTCGCGGAACACGCCCGAGTTGGCCGGGATCAGGCCGAGGGCGTTGAACGGGTCCGCGAGGTTGTCATTCGGCCGGCCGCCAAGGTAGAAGCTGCCGGTCTGTTCCCAGAAGCGGTGGAGGTCGGTCTTCGGGTCGTCGCTGGCCGGCAGGCGCTTGAGCATCACCGGCAGATTGGTCTCTTTCCGCGGCTTGTCCTCGACGGTCGTCAGCACCATGTTGGTGACCACTTTCAGCTCATCGTAGCCGCGGCGCACCACGCGCATGTTGTCCTCGACCACCCGCGCGCCCTTCGAGCCGAATTTCTTCTGCACCTGGTCGCGGATCGCCTGGAACAGCTTCTCCTCGGTCAGATTGGCCGCGGCCATGAAGTTGGAGCCGGCGAAAAACGCCCCTTGGAAGGCAATCCCCTGCATGCGGAACTGCAGCTCCGGATCGGTCGCCTCCGCCCGCGCGATCTTGAAGGCGTCCAGGAAGCACACCTTGATCTTGTTGTCGATGATGTACTTCTGGGCGCCGGGCGGGATCGTTTTCCAGAACGTGTCCGGGTCCTCGATGTCGCTCTGGATGATGAAGGTGCCGCCCTCCTTCAGCCCGAACAACGGATTGGAGTGGCTGAACACATTCGGGTCCGGCGAGAGGACCGCGTCGACATAGTAGTACTCGCAGTTGATGCGGATCGGCTCCGGCGCGGCGGACAGGTAATAGGTGGTCGGCTGGCCCTTCTTTTCCGAGCCGTACTTCGGGTTGGCCTTGATATCGTAGCCGAGCAGGTCGTACAGGGTGATGGCCAGGTTCTTCCCGGTGGTGATGGCGCCCCAGCCGCCGACCGAGTGGATGCGCACGGTGATCGCCCCCTTCGGCAGCAGGTTCGGGTTTTCGCTGCCCTTGACCGCCAGCTCCTTGATCCGCGGGTAATATTCCTGCAGGCGCTGCTGGTAAATCTCGTTCTTGGGCGAGGACGGCTTGTCGTGGATGAAGTCGATCGACAGGTAGAAGAACTTTTTCTTGGCGCCGTCCGGCAGCATGTTTTCCACCGCGCCGATCACCCCTTCCGGCTGCAGGTCGCGGCTGCCCATCCCGAAGCAGCCCGAGTACAAGGGGGGCACATCCTTTTCGTTCTTGTAGCTGGCATAGGCCGGATAGGGCAGGGCGCCCTTGGCCGCCAAGCCGTTCTCCATGCATTTGCTCACGGTGGCCCGAATCTCGCGGATCAGCGGCAGGTCCTCGGCCAGCGGCTGGTCGGTGCGCTCCAGCACCACGACCCCCTTGCGGCCCTTCAGCAGGTGCCCCACCAAGTCGCCCGGGAACGGCCGGTACATGGTCATGTTGAGCACCCCGACCTTCACCCCCCGCTTTTCCCGCAGGTAATCGGCCACCGCTTCGGCCGTCCCGATCAGGCTGCCCATCCCCACGATCAGATACTCGGCGTCCTCCGCCTTGTAGGTGCTCACCCGGGCGTAGTGCCGCCCCGTCAGCGCGGTGTACTCCGCCATGCACCGGTCCGCGATCTCACGAATGTGCGCGAAGAAATAGGGCCGTTGCGCCGCCACCGACTGCATGTAGGCGTCCTGGTTCTGCACGGCCCCGGACAATACCGGGTTGTCCACATCCCACAGGATGGGGACCCGCCGGCGTTTATCACCGTAGAGTAACCTTTGCGCCGGGGTCGGGGTGTCGATGAGGTCGTCGGGCCGGCCGAGGTATTCGGCGATCAGCTCGCGTTCCGGCAGTTTCATGGTCTCGATCAGGTGGGTGGTGAGGAACCCATCCTGGCCGACTGCGCCGGGGGTCAGGGACAGCTCCGCGATCTTGCGGGCGATAATATTGAGGTCGGCGGCTTCCTGGGCGTTTTTGGCGAGCACTTGGAAGAAGCCGGTGTCGTCCATCAAGTGGTAGTCATCGTGGCCGGCATGCACATTGAGGGTGGTCTTGGTGATGGCGCGGCAGCCGATGTTGAGGATGTAGGGAAGGCGCTTGCCGACCGCTCCGTACAGGGACTCGTGCATGTAGGCGATGCCCTGTCCCGAGGAGAAGTTGGAAGCGCGCAACCCGCTCATGGCCATGCCGGCGGTGACGCCCGCCGCGGCATGCTCGCCCTCCGGTTCAAGAAAAATCAGGGGCCGGCCCGACACATTGATGTGCCCCTTGGCGGTCTCTTCCGCCCAATACTCGCCCATTTGGGTCGAGGGGGTGATCGGGTAGGCGCCGGCGGCGTCGCTGGATTCGCGCTCGCACATGATCACGGCGGTGTTGCCGTCCATCGCCGCCGGGATGCCCGGGTATTTCACTTTCTTGGTGTCGGTAGCCATAATTGGGACTGGTGGATGGTTGATGGTTAATTGTTGAAGCGGAAAAATCGGGGAAGGACAGGTGGCGATTCAGGCATCAGTCGGGTAGTACGGGCAGGGGCTCCTTGCGGAGAATTTTTTTGGCGGCGGCGCCCTTGATCACCTTGCCGCCCTCCAGCCAGACGATCGCCCCGGTCGGGCAGCGCTCGATCGGCACCCGGGTGGCAAGGTGGTTCTTGCTGTAATCGATCACCGCAAGGTTGTTCTGGATTGAAATCAGTCCGGGAGGGGCGTCCATCACACAGCGGCCACAGGCCGTGCAGGCAACCTCGCAGTCCTCCAAAGCCTCGTCGCCTTCGGCCAGACTCTTGCAGGCCACCCAAAGCTTGTGGCTGATCGGCTGGAGCGAGAACAGGTTGAGCGGACAGGCCACCACGCAGTCGTTGCAGGCGACGCATTTGTCCTCGATCACCACCGGCAACGCGTTGCGATTCATGTAGATCGCGTCAAAGGTGCAGGCCTTTGCGCAGTCGCCCAGCCCGAGGCAGCCCCAGACACAGGCCTTGCCCCCACCGCCGGCCACGACCGCCGCCCGGCAGGTTTCCAGACCCGTGTAATGGGCCCGCATCCGGGCCACATTGTTGCCCCCGGCACAGGCCAACCGCGCGATCAACCGCTCCTTCTGCTCCAGCACCACGCCCAAATATTCCGCTATGAAGGCCGACATCTCCTTGGTGTTGACGGTGCATTGCGCCGGATTGGCCTTGCCCCCGACACACGCCTCCGCAAACGACCGGCAGCCCGGAAAACCACACGCCCCGCAATTGGCGTGGGGCAGCAGCTCCTCGACCTCGTCCACGCGCGGGTCCTCGGCCACCTGCAGCTTGCGGTTGGCCAATGCCAGCACGCTCGCCAACGCCACCCCCAAGGCACCCATGAAGATCAGCGCCCCGATCAGATAGGTCGTCAGTTCGCCGCCCATCGCCGCCTCTCTTCCGCGCCCCGTCCTATGCCAGCGGGAAGTCCGCCGTCCGCACGGTATGTCCACCCTTGGTGACAAACAGCGCGGCGGCCCCGGGGGTGCCCTCAACCAGCGCGCGTCCATGGTCGAGCCCGAGGACGAATGCGGCGGTGGAGAGCGCGTCGGCTTGCAGGGCGGTCGGCGCGGCGATGGACACGCTGGCGAGCTCGCCGGGAGAGCGTCCGGTGCGCGGGTCCAACAAGTGATGCTGGGTGAAGTCCTCCGCAAAGCGGGTCTCGTAGTCGCCGGAAGTGGCGAGGCAGCGGCCGTTGAGGCGGGCGACGCCGAGGAAATCACCGGGCTGGCGCGGGTGCTGGATGCCGATGGACCAGTCGTCCCGCCGGGCGGGGGCGCCGAGGGTGCCGATCTCGCCGGTATCGATCAGGGCGCTGGCGATGCCGTGGGCGGCCAGCACCCGGCCGACCGCGTCGGCCGCGAAGCCTTGGGCGATGCCGTTCAGCGTGATGGCGGTGCCGTTTCCGCGCAGGCGGACCTGCCCATCCGCCAACTCGACCCGACGCCAGTCCACTTTGGCGCGGGCGGCGGCAATTTCCGCGTCGGTCGGCAGCCGGCCGGCCGCCGCCGCGTCGAGATACAGGCGCATGAGCGGTTGCACCGTGATGTCGAAGACGCCGCCGGTGCGCCGGGACAGGTCGGCGGCCGCCCGCAGCACCTCGACCAGCCACGGATGGGGGTCCGCAAGGTGGCCGCTGGCGTTGAGCCGGCACACTTGGCTGTCCGGCCGGTACAGGCTCATCACGTGCTCGACCTGCTCGAGCTCGGCAAAAGCGGCTTCCAGCGCCGACTCCGCCTGTCCGGCATCGGGGTGGAAAACCGTCAGCTTGACCGGGGCGCCCAGCGCCCAGCCGGAGCGGGTGACACGCGCCGCGGCGCCGCGGGTGCGCGCGCCCCAGCCCGACCGGGGCAGCCATCGCCAGCCGGCCCAGCCAACGGTGGCAGCCCCGGCCAAAGAGAGAAAAAATTGGCGGCGTTTCATCATGTCAAAGGAGGTGCGGGGAGGGTATCTCGGGCGGTGATACGGCCGCCTGCCGCAAGGGTCAAGTGGGAATCCGGAACATGCGTCCCGACGCCTGCCGGACCGGGCAGGCGCACCGCATGGACAGCGTGGCAAGATCGGCTCACTATAAGTTTTCCTAAAGTCGACCTTTGGCCGGTCAAGAATTTCTTATGGCAAAAGGCGTGGGCCCCGGGCCGGTCCGGGCCCGGACGCCGCGGCCGCCATCGAAGCGCTTGACAAGGGGGGTAAAGCCGGGAAGGTTGCGCGTTTTCGTGCATAATCTTTACCAACCCCCTGGGAGGTGAATCATGGCGTTTAACAATTGGCGAATTGGGCTGCTGGCTGCGCTCATGGGCGGACCGGCATGGGCGGTGACGGGCTCCCCGCTGCAAGAGACGGTCGACCTGCTGGGGCAATGGGTCGAGACCGAGCGGCTGATCAGCCGCACTCAAGCCGAATGGGAGATGAACCGGGCCTCCATGCAGAACCTGATCGAGGTGTACCAGCAGGAAATCGAGGCCCTTGACGCCCTTATTGCCGCCGCCGAACAGGACACCAGCGCGGCGGAGCGGCGGCGCGCGGAATTGCTCCAACAGGATGAGGGCATCCGCGAAATTGAAACCAGGGTGGTCGCCGCCCTCGTCGAGGCCGAGAAACAGCTCCGGGACCTCCATCGTTTCCTGCCCCCGCCTTTGCAGGAGGAGCTGCGTCCCCTCTTCAACATGATCCCCGCCGATCCCGCCGCTTCGCGGGTCGCCATCGCCCAGCGGGTCCAGCCCATCGTCGCCATCCTCACCCAAATCCAGCGCTTCAACCAAGTGGTCACCTTGGTCGAGGACTACCGCGAGTTCGAGGCCGGCCGCACCGTCCAGACCGAGACGGCCTGGTTCGGGCTCGGCGCCGCCTTTTATGTCGATTCCGCCAACGAACATGCCGGCTTCGCCCTGCTCGGCGACAACGGCTGGACATGGCAGGACGAGCCATCCTTGGTCCCCCAGGTCCGCGAATTCATCAATATCTACCGGGGCACCAAGCAGGCAAACCACATTAAACTGCCGGTCACTATTAGGTGACTAACCATTGCCTTTGCGCGTCTGACACATGAAATCGATGCTGAAATCCAATTTGTTGGGGATGGTGGCGCTGGGGCTGCTGCCGCTGGGGGCGGTGGGGGCGACGCTGGAACAGGCGCAAGCGAGCGCGCGGGCGGACTTGGAGGACGCGTTGCGGCGCTATGCGGCGCTGCAGCAAGCGATCAAGGAGGAGCAGATACCGCTGGCGAAGGAGTTGAACGACCTGACGGCGCAGCTGCGGGAGAAGCGCCGGGAGGCGCAGCGGGTGCAGCGGCTGAAGGACAACAGCACGGTGGACCTGAACGCGCTGCAGGAGCGGGTGGCGCGCCGGCTGGAACAACTCGACTATGTGGCGAACCTGGTGGCGGACTTTGGCGAGCGGTTTGAGCGCGACATCGCGTTGCCCGAGCAGCAGCTGTTCCGGGCCCAGATACGCGCGTTCCAGCAGGCCGGGGACCGGCCGATGGACGAGGAGCAGCTGGCGCGGGGGCGGCGGCTGCTGGACCAGATTTTCATTTTGACCACGGCGATGGACCGTTACCGGGAGCTGGCCGGGGGGCGGCTGTTTGCGGGCGAGGCGGTGGTGCCCAGCGGCGACGTAGAACAGGGCAAGTTCCTGCTGTTGGGGCCGACCAGTTATTTTGCGAGCACCAGCAGCGAGGCGGCCGGGGTGACGCTGCGCGCGGGCCTGCTGCCCCAGACGGTCAGCATCAACAGGGATGCGGACCGGCACGTGCGCGCCACGGTGCTGGAGGGCGGCGGCCTGCTGCCGATCGACCCGACGCTGGGCAGCGCGTTGGCCTTGGCCGCGCAGAAGGACACCCTCTGGCAGCACATCCGCAAGGGGGGCATCTGGATTTGGCCGATCCTGTTCTTCGCCTTCCTCGCCACGGTGACCGCCATTTTCAAGGCCATTGAAATCTACTCGGTGAAGATGCCGCAGCCGGGCATCCTGCATGACATCCTGCAGGCGATCAACGCGGGCGACCGGTCCAAGGCCATGGAATTGGCGAAGGCCGCCGAGGGGCCGGCCCGGGCCATGCTGATGGATGCCGTCGAGCATTGCGAGGAAAGCAAGGAACTGGTCGAGGAGGTCATGTACGAGCGCATGCTCGAGGTCCAACCGCGACTCGAGCGCCTGCTGCCGTTCATCGCCGTGACGGCCGCGACCGCCCCGCTGATGGGGCTGCTGGGCACCGTGACCGGCATGATCAACACCTTCAAGCTGATCACCATCTTCGGGACCGGCGATGCCAAGCAGTTGTCGAGCGGGATTTCCGAGGCGCTGGTGACCACCGAATTCGGCCTCATTGTGGCCATTCCCTCGCTGATCATGCACGCCCTGTTGAACCGGCGCGCCCAGGCGGTCATGGCCAACATGGAGCGCATCGCCGTGGCCTTCGTCAACGGCCTCGTTCGCAAGAGCCAAGGCTGAGCCTGCTTCCTCCCCGCGCGTGACGGCCATCTGGGTCCAGTTCAAGACGGAGTTCGTCAACACCCTGACGCATGGCGGTGTGCTGATGGTGCCGCTCACGCTGTTGGCGCTCACCATCTACTGGACCGCCTTCCGCCTGTTTTTTTTCTTTTCGGAGCACTTCTTCTATCGGGTGCCGCGCGAACGCCTGATCGAGTGGGTGTTCAATCCGATCCTGGCCACCGGTGAGCTGCGCGGGGTGCTGGACTACACCCAGGCCCCCGAGGTCGGCTCCGTCGCGGAGGTCAAATCCCGCTTCGCCGAGGTGATCAACGCCTACCTGGCCGATATTGACGCCAAGCGGGTGTTCCTGCTGATCCTGGTGACCACGGCTCCGCTGATGGGCCTGCTGGGCACGGTCATGGGCATGCTCACCACTTTCAGCGGGCTGGCCGCCGGGGCCGGCGGCGGCACCGTCGACCAAATCGCCGCCGGCATTTCCGAGGCCCTCATCACCACCCAGACCGGCCTCATTATCGCCATCCCGGCCTATGTCATGGCCACTCTCATCCAAAAGCGGCGCAACGAAATGGAGGCCTGCCTCACCACCATGCAGGCCCTCACCACCCAGCTTTACGAGAAAAGGTCCCTGAACGGTAACGACGCATGAAACGCCGGCGCATCTTTTCCTCCGGGCAAAAGGCCACCGAGGACATCAATATTTCCCCGCTGATCGACATGGTGTTCATCCTGTTGATCTTTTTCATCGTCACCACGGTGTTCGTCGAGGAGACCGGGGTGGAGGTCACCAAGCCGCAGGCCGCCAGCCAAATCCAACTGGAGAAGAACTCCATTTTGATCGCCATCACGTCCAACAACAACGTGGTATACGGCGGGCGCGACATCGGGGTCAACGGGGTGCGCGGCATTGTGCGCCGGCTGGTGCAGGAGGACCCGCGCATGCCGGTCATCATCCAGGCCGACGAAAGCGTGCCCACCCGCCTGCTGGTGCGGGTGATCGACGAAGCCAAGCTGGCCGGGGCGGTCTCGGTCAACATCTCCACGGAAAACCGCTGATGCGGGAGTTGCGGAACAGGCCGGTCGGCTACCAGTTGCCGAAATCGAACCGCTATGTGATCCGCATCGTGCTGGCCACGGTGCTGATGACCTTCGCGATCCTGGCCATCCTGCCGTTCACCCAAGTGCTTTCCGGCGACCCGCGCGACCGCACCCTGCGTTCCATCGACACCGCCCAGGTGCCGCCGCCGGAGCCCCCGCCGCCCGAGCCGCCCCCGCCGCCCGAGGAGGAAAAAGAACTGGATGCCCCGGAACCCGAGCAGGCCCCCCCCATGTTCGATATTTCGATGCTGGAAAGCATGTTGAATCCAACTGCCGGGGGCGCGTTGTCCGCGGTCATCGATTTCAGCAGCTTTATGGGAGCCGACTCCCTCAACGAAGCGATCGTTTTCAGCCTCCGGGACTTGGACCGCGTGCCAAGGCTGCTGACCGGCGGGACCCTGAATTTCCCGCCTGAAGTGCAACGGTCCGGGGTCAAGGGCCGGGTCCGTGTGCGGGTGCGCATCGACGAACGGGGCCGGGTGGACGTGCGGGACATCCAGGACTCGCCCCACCCGGGCATCAGCGAGGTGCTCCGCCGCGAATTGGTGCGTTGGATTTACGAGGCGCCAACCGTCAACGGCGAACCGGTCACCGCCGAGTACTGGCAGCCGTTCGAAATCGATTTTTCCCGATAATGCCAAACAAGTCTTCCGCCATGGATATTCCGATCAAATGCCGCTTGCTGCGCCTTGCGCTGGTTGGCGCGATGGCCTTGTCCTTTCCTCCGGCCCACGCCCAAGAGCCCTTTCCCTATTCGCAGGATGAACTGTTCCGCATGTTCATGGCCTCCTTCGGTGTCCGCAGTCCCATTGAGCCGGGCGGCCTGAGCCGCGACGAGGCCAAGTTCTTCACCGAAAATGTCGTGCCGCTGGTCTCGCAGGGCAACTTTCGCGCGGCCATCGACCAGCTGCGGCCCAATGTCACCGCCGAATCCAACGCCAACCTGAATTACACCCTCGGCACACTCTATCTGCAGGTCGGAGACTTGCCGCGGGCCGTCGAACAGTTCGGCATCGCCATCCAGAAGGTGCCGGATTTTCTCCGCGCCCACAAGAATCTGGGGATCACCCACACGCGGCTGGGCAATCATCGGGCCGCCATCCCCAGTTTGGCCCGGGTGCTGCAGTTGGGCGAGATCAGCGGCGATGTGTTCGGCCTGCTGGCCTACAACCACTTCCAGCTGGGGGAATTCGCTTCCGCGCTGCAGGCCTATCGCATGGCCACCATGCTGCAACCCGACAAGGCCGAGTGGAGCGTCGGCCTGCTGCGCTGCCTTCTGGAAACGCGCGGGTATGGGGAGGCCGCCCAGCTCTCGGAGCAGCTCATCCAATCCAACCCGCAGGACTATCGCTTCTGGATCAACCGTGCCAATGCCCTGATCGGTTTGTCCGACTACAAGGGCGCCGCGGTCACCCTCGAAGCCCTCCGGCGCACCGGCGAGGCCCCCACCCAAAGCCTCCGGCTGCTCGGCGACCTGTATTTCAATGACGGCCTCTACGATTTGGCGGCGACGGTCTACACCGAATACCTCGCCCGCCGCTTCGATCCGCCGGAAGTCCTGCGCCTGATCGAATACTTCCTGCTGCGCGGCGCTGTGGCTCCCGCCCAGCGCCTGGTCTCCGCCGCGCTCCCGCAGCGCCAGCAGTTCACGACCGCGCAGTTGACCGACCTCATGAACCTTGAGGCCCGCGCCCGGTTCCTGGGCGGCGATTCCGACGAGGGTATCCGACTGCTCCGCCAGATTCTCGAAACCGAGCCGCTCCACCAGCGCACCTTGCTCGAATTGGGCAAGCGCTTGGCCGCCCGCGGTGACGTCACCGAGGCCTTGTTCTACCTGCAGCGCGCCGCCGCCATCCAGGATGACGAGCTGCGGCTGCGGGCACTGCTGGAAATGGCCACCCTGCGTGTCCGCCAGCGTGACTACGCCAACGCCTTGCGGCACCTCGATGACGCCCTCGCCATCCGCGACGACCGCCGGATTCGCGAATATCGTGACGCGGTAGAAAACGCTGGACAACGCCAATAGGCTTTCCTACCGTCCCCCGCGTTTATAGTTTGTTTACAAACTGTAATCCTAACCAATAACTACAACAAACTGAACTCATGAAAGCGAACAGAACGGTATATTCAGCCAAGCTGCTTGGGCGTGTACTTGCCGGGTCGCTTGCGCTCGCTGTGCCGCTGGTGGTGCAGGCGCAATCGGAAGAACTCGAGGAACTGGAATTGATCCAGATCACCGGTACCTACATCCCGGTCTCCGCCGATGCAGCTTCGATCCCGATCACGGTCATCACCTCGCAGGACCTTGAAGTTTCCGCGGTGACGACCAACGTGCTGGAAGTCTTGCGCAAGGCGGTGCCGCAGTTCCAGGGCAATCAGAACATCGGTGCCAACAATGCCAACATCGCCTCCGGTTCGACCGGCGGCGGCTCGCAAGCCTCGCTCCGCAACCTGACGACCCTGACCCTGATCAACGGCCGTCGCGCCGCGGTGTCCCCGATTACCGGCACGGGCGGCAACCAGTTCGTCGACCTCAACATCATTCCGTTGGCGGCGGTCGACCAGTTGCAAATCTTGTTGGACGGCGCCTCGGCCACGTACGGGTCGGACGCCACCTCGGGCGTGCTCAACATCATCACCAAGCGCGACTTCCAGGGCGCCCAACTGAGTTCGTTCTACGAACAGTCCGACAACACCGGCAAGTGGGCCAACCGCGGGATCAACTTCGTGGTCGGCACCAGCAGCGGCAAGACCAACATCACGGCCGCCGGCGGCTGGTCCAAGCAGGACCCGCTGTTCCAGTATGAGCGTGACTTCTCCGCTTTCTCCTACGGCACACCCACCTTCGGCGGGGTCATCAATATCGGCGCCAACTACTTTGTGCTGAATCCAGCCTACAGCGCGCCGCCGGTGGCCGCCACCAAGCCGACGGTTGCGTTCCCGATGGCGACTCCGCCGACCGCTCCGGACGGCAAGCCGTATTTCGGCCCGGTCGGCAGCAACGCCGTGTATTGGGGCAAGCTCAATGCCGCCAATCAAGTGGTCGGTTTCGGCGCCGGCGAACTTGCGTTCGCCTCGACCCCCGAAGCCAAACAAGTTGCCTTCAACTTGGCCCAGTATGTCACCATCCTGCAACGGCGCGAGGCCTATGGCGCGATTGTGTCCTACGATCATGAGATCAGCGACAAGACCTCGCTGTTCGGCGACTTCCTGTTCTCCAAGATCGACACCTTCTCGCAGATCAACGCGCAGCCGGTGGGCACCAACTCGTCCTTCAACTTGACGGGGGCCCACGTGGACAATCCGTTCAACGCCACCGTTCGTGTGCGCAACCGCTTCGTGGAAAATCCGCGCCAATACCTGTATGAGACCACCTTCGCCCGCGCGGTGCTCGGCCTGAAGGGCAACCTGACGCCGGATATCTCCTATGAAACGGCGGTCACCTACAACAAGTCTGAGTTGGACTTCCAGAATCCGGGGGTGATTGATTCGGCCAAGCTGCTGCGGGCCGCCGGTATTTCGCCGCTGGCCACCAGCCCCGCCGACCGCGTGATCAACATGTTCCAGCGGGACATCCCGAGCGAAACGGTCGCCGCGGCCAACTTTGTTGGGACCAGCTACAACAACTTCACCAGCGAGCTCAACGGCTGGGATGGCCGTATCCTGACCAAGGTATTCGATCTGGAAGCCGGCCCCGTGCAGCTGGCTCTCGGGGCCGAATACCGGGAAGAGCGGCTTGCCGGCACCGCAGACCTGAACTCGATCCCGGATGAAACCGGCGCCATCGGCTGGACCGGTGCGACTTCCGTCAATCCGTTCAGCGCCGGCCGCGACATCTGGTCCGGCTTCGCCGAAGCGCGCATCCCGATCTTCTCGCCGAAGCAGGATATCCGCGCCTTCTACTCGCTCGAACTGGGACTTGCCGGCCGTTACGAAAAGTACAGCGACACGGATGACCCGCTTGTCCCGAAGGTGACCTTCCGCTGGTTGCCGGTGAACGACGAGCTCGCCATTCGCGGCAGCTACAGCGAATCCTTCAATGCGCCGACCCTGTACTGGCTGTTCGGCCCGAGCGACGTCGGCTTCACCCCATCGGTGCTGTTGCTGCCCTTCGGGGCTGATCCGAACGACCCGAACGCTTATGTCGGCGGGCAGGGCCAGCTGCGCGGCCGCAACAATCCGGAGCTGAAGCCGGCTGAATCCAAGGCCCATACCGTGGGCGCTGTCTACTCGCCGCGCGCTGTCAAGGGTCTGTCGCTGGAAGCCACCTACTGGCGCATCAAGGAAACCGACATCGTCGGCGTCTTCAGCTCGCAGTCGATCCTGCAGGATGTCGAGGACAACGGGCCGAACTCCCGCTTTGTCAAGGGCAGCCCGAATTACATCGGCCAGGGTTACGACGTCCGCGTCGAGGGCTTCGGCGATTCCGGCAACCCGATCACCGCGCCCGGCCAGGTTGCCAACAATATCGACAGCATCTACATCGACCGGCCGCTGGTGAACATTTCCTCCCAGAAGGCCTCGGGCATCGACTTTGCGGTCAAGTACGATTTCACAACGGACAACATGGGTGTGTTCGGCGTGAATTCAACGTTCGCCTATTGGATCGACTACGAGTTTGAGGACGAGCCCTTGGCCGGTCGTGCGACCACCACGGGCGGCACGATTCCGCGCTGGGCCAACTACACGGTCTTGACCCACCGCATGGGCGGCTGGAGCTCGTTCTTGGGCCTGCGCTATATCCCGTCCGTTCCGGCCCCCGAGGAAATCACTTCGGGCAAGACCAAGGCCGAACGCTACGGGGCGTTTGACATCGGTGTGAGCTACGACTTCACCGAAAGTTCAATCACCTCGTTGCACGGCTTGAAGGTCGGCTTCACGGTCAACAACCTGACCAACGAAATGCCGCCCTACTTGCCGGACACCTTCCCGAACGCGAACGTGGATGACGGGACGTACGACCCGCGCGGTCGGACCTTCATCCTCTCCGCGTCCTACCGGTTCTAACGCTTCGCGCCGGTCTGTGAATTCAAAGCCGGGTCCCTCGGGACCCGGCTTTTTTTTGCGCATCCACGAATCTTGTCAGCGCTTGCCAAAAGGGCACCGCGGCGGTTCCTTTTCCCTTCATGATGCAACCGACATTTTTTCGTACCAGCCGGCGGGTGGGAGCTTTGGTGCTGCTGGTGCTGGCCGCGCATACGGCGCTCCATGGCGCGGGCACGCCGGTCCCGCTGGCATCCTTTTTCGGCACACCGCGCATGGCGGCGCCCAAGCTGTCCCCGAACGGCGCACACATCGCGTTCTTGGTTCCTGTGGGGGAGCGCAACGGGTTGGCGGTCCTCGACACGGCCACTGGTCAGGCGCGCACCCTGGTGGTCACTTCCGACGAGAGCATTGACAATTTCGTCTGGAAGACGGACGACCTGATTTTGTATTTTGCCGACGTTGAGGGCAACGAGGCGTTTGCCACCCAGATGGTGCGCGTCTCCGACGGGCGGATCACGCGACTGTTCGAGTCTTTTGGGGAAAACAATTATACCCGACAAGAGGGGGCCATGGGCGGCATCGCCCACCTGTGGCCGTCGAACCCCAACGCCATCATCTACCGCGGGTTGCGGGAGAAAGATTCGCGATCGATGGGCTTTTACCAACTTGACTTGCGCACCTTCCAGCGCCGCACCGTTCCTGGAATTTCCGTGGCCGAGCAGGACCGCGTCATGGGCGTCGTCTTCAATTCGCAGGGCCAAATTGCGGCGCGCATGCTGTTTGAGGGCGGTTCGCTTGTCCTGCAGGCGCCGGATGGCAGGGGAACTTTCCGGACCATTCGCGCGTTTCCCGGCGACCTCCTCCTTGCCCCGAGCCCCGACTCTTTCAAACTGCTCAGCGACGACGACAGCCTGTTGTACATCGACTTCGGTCGCCATGACCTTGGGGCGATTGTGCAATTGTCGCTGCGTGATCCCGCCAATGAACAGGTTCTGTTCACCGCGACCGAAGGTGAACTGGTAAGCTTTGCCCTCAACCAGGAGGGAACGGGGATTGCCCGTGTTTCATGGGTCACCGACCGCATGCACACCCAATGGCTGGAACGGGCCGATCAACGCATCCAGGCATCGGTCGACCGTTTGTTGCCCGGCTTGCAGAACAACCTCATCGGGTCCAGCGAAGACCGCAAGTTGTTCCTCATCCAATCCTATTCGGACCGCCAGCCGCCCTTCTATTCGCTGCTCGACTTGAGGCGCTCGCCCCCGCTCATGCAGCCGGTGGGCTCATGGCGGCCGGATTTCCCCGTCGAGGCGATGCGGCCACAGCAGCCCATTTCCTTCAAGGCCAGGGACGGGTTGGAAATTCGCGGCTTCCTCACCCTGCCGGCCGGCGCCACCGAGCCGCCGCCCATGGTGCTGCTGCCGCATGGCGGCCCCTTCGGCATCTTTGACATGTGGGGGTTCGACCCCGAGGTGCAGTTCCTTGCCAATCGCGGTTTCGCCGTCCTGCAGGTCAATTACCGCGGTTCGGGCGGCCGCGGCCGCGCCTTTCTCGAGGCCGGTCGCTACGAGTGGGGACGACGGATGCAGGACGATTTGACGGATGCGGTCCAGTGGGCCATCTCCAGCGGCCATGCCGACCCGGCCCGCGTCGTCATTTACGGGGCCAGCTATGGCGGTTACGCCGCCCTCTGGGGGGCTGTTTCAACGCCGGACTTGTACCGGGCTGCAGTCAACTATGTCGGTGTTTCCGATGTCGGGATATTGGGATCCCGTCAGCGCGCCTACAGCCGGACGTTCGATGATCTTTTCTTTCGGCGTTGGGTCGCGCGGGACACGGCCGAGGCTGCCGCCATTTCTCCTGTCAACTTTGTTCAGAGGATTCGCATCCCGACCCTCCATGCCTATGGCGAAAACGACCCGCGGGTCGACATCAACCATTGGCGCAAACTCAAGTCCCAGATGGACCGGCACGGGGTCAAGTACGAGTACCTGCGCGTTGGTACCGAGGGGCACGGGTTTGCCAGCGAGAAAAACCGCATCCAATTCTACAGCCGCTTGGAGGCATTCCTTGCCAAGGTCACCAACTGAGCCTTTGTACCTTGCCCCCTCCTGAAAAGGAACCAATCTCACCAAGACTCAATCAAAAGGGGCGGGAAAATCGGCATTCGCCCGCAGGGGGCTTGGAAAAAAAGACCCTCCGGCGGACGCCGGAGGGTCGAAGTGAATGAGCTGTTACGGGTTCCCGAACCGTCCGGTTAGAACTTGAACAGCAGCTGCAGCGCGCCGCTCAGTTCCTTGTAGTCCGTCTTGGAGGAGGCGACGCTGTTCTCGCCGTCGATATAGCTGAGTTCCGCCACCAGAGCGAGATTGTCGGTGAAGGCATAGGTGTGAGCCGCGGTCAGCTTCCACGCCTTGGTCTTTTCACTGTATTCGCTCAATGTCTCCTTGTTGCGGATATAGCTGATACGGCCCGTCACCGAAGCCTGCTCGGTGTAGGCAAAGTTGGCCATGACCAGCGCGCTCCAGTGCTTGAGGTCCTCGTCCTTGCCGTAATTCAGCTCGGCGCCGAATGTCCAATCGTCGGCTTCATAGGCGGCATAGCCGTTGACCAGCCACCGCTTATAGTTGGCGCTGCCGATTTCATAACGCTCATACGCGCCGCCCAGGAACAGGGTAAGGTTTTCCGTCCCGGTGAAGGCACCGGCGATTTCCAGCCCCCAGTTGCTGTCGCCCGGACCGCCAAAACGGTCATCCCGATCCCAGACCGCATCCTGCAGGGCGATGCCAAAGAAGCCGGAATCATTCTTGTAGGTGTACTTGACCCCGTTGTTGTAGCCGGGGATCTGGCTCCAGTCGCCCCAGCGATAGGATTGATACGCGTAGGACTTCTGGAACAGGCCGGTCGGTTCCGGGCTTTCCAAGCCGAGCATGGACACGAAGCGGCCCGCCGTGACAGAGCCCCCGTTGCCAAGGTCGTAGCTGGCAAAGGCCTGCTCCAACTCGAGCTCGTCGCCGTAGTTCCCGCCCAGATATTGGATATCCACCTGCGCGGTCACCGGACTGAAATCGAACAGGAAGTCGATTTCCGCCTGGTCGACGGTGAAGCTGTTGTCGGATGCCTTGCTCTTACCTTCCGCATATTTCTCTTCCGCGTCCCAGTGGACATAGGACATGTCCACGAAGCCCTCGAGAGCGATGTTCTCGGTAAGCGTGATCTTTGCCTGCGCCGCGGTGGCGGCTGCCACCATGGCGGGAACAAGGATGTATTTGGTCTTCATGATTCGTGTCATTCAGTTTTTAGTTTGTTGTTGGTTTTCAAGCGGTTCGGCGGCGGGCCCACACAGGTGCCATCCGCCTCTCCGCTAGAAATTGGGTTTCTGCACCGCAATGACCTCCCCTTTGCGGAAGCTGACCTTGCCGCGCAGCTTGACGCCTTGGGACCGGATGCCGCCCTCGTAGAAATACACGAGGTCGACCCGCGGCTTGAGGGACTCGACCGTGCGGGTCGGCTCGCCCAAGACTTTGATCACTTCGTCGGGGGACATGCCGCGGCGCACCTGGTCCCACGGCTCGGGACGGGTCCAAGCCTCGTTCACCCAGGCGTGGCGGACGAAGGGGTTGAGATTCTCCATGGGAATCCAGCCCCGCTTTTCGGCGGTGGCTCCCTGCTCCTGCACCCGCTCGACCGTCGGAGCCGATTGCTGCTCCGCCGCGCCAAGACGCGCCTCCAGCTCGGCCACCCGGGCTTCCAGCCGCGCCACCGCCGCCGCCAGCTCGGCTTCAGAAGACGCAGCAACGCCCGCCACGGCAGCGAGCGTCAAGACAGCGCAAAATAGGATGCGTCGCATTGTAGTACGGGTTAGCACCTGATGATCCCAGCGCTATAACCAATGATTGCTTAGTCAATCTTTTTTTATTTTGTAAAAAAGCCGCCCATGCGTGGCTGTGCCCAGCCGGTGTGGACCGCTTAGGGGTGGGGGACAGACGTGCGGCATCACCCCGCGCGCAGCAGGCGGAGGTGCTTGCCGAGGTGCTGCTCGAGCACTTCGGCGTGCAAATCCGCGTGGGACTGGAGCAGCTCGAGGATGGCCTGCTTGAACGGCCGGCCGTCGCCGGCGGCGCCCTTGGTCAGCACCGAGCCGAAGGTCACATGGAGCACTTGGCGGCCCTTGTCGCCGTTGAGAAAAACCTGTTCCAGGTCGGCGTCGGCCGTGCGCAGGAGGGCCGGCAGGTCCGCCTCGGTGACCGAAATGTGGTAGCTGGCCTTGTCCTCGCTGAAGCGGGTGCCGCTGTATTGGACAATTTCGCGGAAGAGTTTGCGGTCGGTCCGGGCCACCACCCGCAGCGCCTCGAGGTAACTGGTGCCGGCGGTCTTCACGTGCAGCAGCTCGCCGCATACCCGGCCGATGATCGGGTAGATCGAGAACTTGTCCGAGCCCGAATGGATGCTGATCTTGTAGGGCCCCAGCTCGCGCGCGATCGCCGCATGCACCGTGAGCGCCGCCTCGAACGCCTGCAGGTCGCCCTTGTAATCAATGCCCTTCTCAAATTCGCCGATGAAGCGGGGGGCCAGGCTCACCACCGTCACGCCGCGCCGGCGCAGCTCCAGCGCGAAAAACAAATGCTCCAGCGCCGAGGTGGGGGAGTCGGTCTCGTCCACCGACACCTCGATCTCGTACAGCCGCCCCGCGGTGGCGTCCGCAATGTAGCCCGCCATCCGCTCGCAGTGCGCCACCGCCCGGCCGTATTTCACCGCCGCCCGCAGCAGCGCCTCCTCGCTGAACGCGAAATCGTTGCCGCCGACCGCATAGCGCTTCCCCAAATACAGGCTTTCCACGCCGGCGCCGCCATACAGACCCTCCCGGTTCTGCTGCGCCACCGCCGCCCGCAGCGCCTCCGTACCCATCCGGTCCGCCGCGTTCTCCACATGCGCCGACGGGTCGATCGTGAAAAAACAGAACCCGGCCGCCGCCGTCCGCTCCACGTCCTCCCGCGTCTTCAGGTGGTCGGCGTCGGCCCCCCACGGCTCCCTGAATCCCGCCGCCGCCAGCGCGCGCCGCGCCGCCCCCATCACCTCCTCCGGCGTGCGCCCCGTGCGCGCCATCTCGCGGATCGACTGCTGCGCGAAGACCGGCGCAAACCCGCTCCCGCGCCACGCCCGCAAATGCCCCGGCGTCGCCAGACCCAGCCGGTCGCCGAACCCAAAGCTCTTCACCAACCCCAGCGGCACCGGCCGCAGATTCCCGTTGACAGTCCCCATGAATCCAACACGTGTTGGAATCCGATGGCCGCGTCAACCGATAAATCGCCGGAAGGGCCCGCCCGGGTGGCGGGGACGGCGGGTTTGGCGGCGCATGTGGGGGTGTCGCGGTGGACGGTGTCGCGGGTGTTGAACGGGCATACGGGGGTGCGGGAGCAGACGCGGCAGCGGGTGCTGGCGGCGGTGGAGCGCCTCGGGTTTGAGCCGAACCGGCTGGCGCGGGGGCTGCGCGGGGTGCCCAGCGGGCTGGTGGGGGTGAGTTTCCCGCACCTGGAGGCGATGGTGCTGGCGCAAAAGAGCCAAGCCCTGGCGCGGGAGTTGCGCGGGGTCGGTTACCGCGGGATTTTCGAGATGCCGGAGGGCGATCCGGAGGTGGAGGCGGCGGTGGTGCGGCATTTTCTGTCGATCAAGGTCGACGGCATTGTGTTGATCGGCTCGACGCTGCCGGTGGACGCGCCGGTGCTGCGGGAAGTGGCGGCCAGCCGGACGGGGATCGTGGCGGTGGACCCGCGGGAGCCGCTGCCCGTGGCGCGGGTGAGCCTGGACCGGGCCAAGGCGGTCGAGCTGAAGGTGCGGCTCCTGCACGACCTCGGGCACCGGCGCATCGCGGTGCTCGGCTTTCGCAGCGACGACATGTACGGTCCGGCGCGCATCGGCGGCGTGAAGCGGGCCGCCAAGCTGCTCGGGCTCGACGAGGGAGCGGCGTTTGTGTGGCTGGACGCCGCCGGTTACGGCCTGCAGGATTACCGCTATGGCGCGGTGTTGGCGGAGCAGGTGCTGGCGCTGGGACCGGACGGTCCGACGGCGCTGCTGTGCCTGAACGACCGCATGGCGCTCGGCGCGATGGTGGCGTTGCGCCAGGCCGGGCGGCGCGTGCCGGAGGATTATTCCGTGGTCGGGTTCGACAACCTGCCCGAGACTGCCTGGACGCTGCCGCCGCTGACCACCATTGACCAGAACATACCCGTGCTGATGGGCTGGGCCAGGCGCGCCCTGTGGAACGCGATCCAAGGCGGCAGCCCCCTCCACAAGCGGGTGGAGCCGCGGCTGGTCCTGCGGGCCTCCACCGGCCCCGCCCGGCGCGGCTGATTTGATTTGAAACCCTCGACCATGAAGACACGCGTACTCATCACCACCACCTCCTTCCAGGACACGCCGGGCCCGCACCATGAGGCGCTCAAGCGGACCGGCTGGGAGCTGGTCACCGCCCGCGGCCCGCTCAGCGAGCAGGAAACGCTCGCCCTGGTCGGCGACGTGGACGGCTACATCTGCGGCGACGACGCCATCACCCGGGCCGTGCTCGAGAAGGCCCTGCCGCGCCTGAAGGTGCTCAGCAAATACGGGATCGGGGTCGACAAGATCGACGTCAAGGCCGCCACCGAGCTGGGCATCCCGGTCTGCTACACGCCGGGGGTCAACCACACCACGGTGGCCGAGCACTGCTTCGCCCTGCTGCTGGCCCTGTACAAGAACCTTGTCGCGGAAGTTGAATACACCCGCGCCGGCAAGTGGAAGCGCCTCACCGGCCACGAGCTGCTGGGCAAGCGCCTCGGCATCGTGGGCCTCGGCCGCATCGGCCGGGAGGTCGCCGTCCGGGCCCGCGCCTTCGGCATGGAGACCGCCGGATACGACATTTATTGGCCGGAGGACTTCGCCCTCCAGCACGGGGTGGAGCGCGCCCCGTCCCTGGCGGCGCTGCTCGGGTCCTGCGACATCCTTTCGCTGCACACCAACCTGACCGACGAGACGCGCGGCATGATCAACGACGACAGCATCGCGCGCATGAAGGACGGGGTGGTGGTCATCAACTGCGCGCGCGGCGAGCTGGTGGACACCGCCGCGATGGCCGCGGCGCTCCAGTCCGGCAAGGTGGCCGGCTACGGGACCGACGTGCTCGACCGGGAGCCGCCGCCGCCCGACCATCCGCTGCTGGCGGCCCCCAACTGCCTGGTCACGCCGCACATCGGCAGCCGCACCTACGAGAGCGTGGTGCGCCAGGCCGGCGCCGCCCTGCAGAACCTGATGCTCGGCCTGCGGGGCGAGAAGCCCCTCGCCCAGGTCAACCCGGGCGTCGGGCCGTGGTGATTCGTGAGCGGTTGATGGTTGTCGGCCCATGGCTGTGAAAATTGAACAGTGGAGAGAATAGATGCAGGAGACATTCCATGTCGTCCCGGAGGAGCGGCACAACGCGCTGGTCGAGGCCGCGTACTTGAAGCGCGGATACAACCGTGAGGAGGCGTCCGCCGCGGCGCGCTTCGCCGCGCACGCGACCCGCCACGGCATCCGCACGCACAACGCGCTGAAGGCGCTGCACCTCGACCACCTGTTCGGCAGCGGCTCGCAGGGCTGCCGGCCGAACGCCGCGATCCGCCGTCTGCCGTCGCGCTTCACCTCCGCGCAGGTGTGGGACGCCGGCCGCAAGCTCGGGCAGGCGGTCGCCTACGAGGCGATCGAGGCCTGCATCGCGATGGCGGACCGCACCGGCGTCGGCATGGTCAGCGTCGACAACGCCTTCCACTACCTGTGGGGCGGCGGCTACGTGATGGACGCGGCCAAGCGCGGCTACATCGCCTACACCAACTGCACCGCGGCGCTGGCCGAGGTGGTCCCCTTCCAGGGCAGGTATCCGACCCTCGGCACCAACCCCCACAGCTGGGGCTTCCCGACCACCGAAGCGGTCGGCTTCCCCGTCGTCATCGACTGGGCCACCTCGGTGGTCGCCATGGGGCGGGTGCAGCAGCTGGCCCGCGAGGGGCTGCCGCTGCCCCCGGACGCCGCCGTCGACGCCGACGGGCGGCCCACCACCGATCCGTCCAAGGCCAAGTACCTCCTGCCCTTCGGCGCCCACAAGGGCTACGGCCTGAGCCTCATCAACGAGCTCGTGGCCGCCCTGATCGGCGGCAGCCTGCCCACCCTGCGCAGCCGCTGGGCCGACGACGGCGAGAAGCACGCCCCCTGCTTTTTCTTCCAGGTGATCCATCCCGACGCCGTCAGCGGCGGCGCCTTTGCCAAGGGCCGCTCGCAGGCGGAGAACGTCAAGGCCGTCCTGGCCGACATCCTCGGCCACGGCAACGAGAAGTGCCTGCTGCCCGGCCAGCTCGAGGCCGAGGCCGCCGCCCGCAGCGCCCGCAACGGCGGCCTGCTGTTCACCGCAAGGGAAATCGAGGCCTTCAACGAGATCGCCGCCGAGTGCGGCCAGCCGCCGTGGCGGCTCGAGGCCTTCGCCATCGCCACATGAGCCGACCGGTCCGCCCGACAATCAACCCGAAAGATCCCGAGCCATGAGCCTGAAAATCCGACCCGCCGAAGAATGCCGCTACGATTGCGTCTCCCTCGGGGAGATCATGCTGCGCCTCGACCCCGGGGAGGGCCGGGTGCGCACCGCCCGCGCCTTCACGGTGTGGGAGGGCGGCGGCGAATACAACGTCACCCGCGGCCTGCGCCGCTGCTTCGGCCTGCGCACCGCGGTGCTCACCGCCTTCGCCGACAACGAGGTCGGCCGCCTGATCGAGGATTTCATCCTGCAGGGCGGCGTCGACACCCGCTTCATCCTGTGGCGCGACTACGACGGCGTCGGCCGCACCGTGCGCAACGGCCTCAACTTCACCGAGCGCGGCTTCGGCATCCGCGGCGCCGTCGGCGTGCCCGACCGCGGGCTGACCGCCGCCTCGCAGTTGAAGCCCGGCGACTTCGACTGGGACGAGATTTTCGGCCGGCTCGGCGCCCGCTGGTTCCACACCGGGGGCATCTTCGCCGCGCTCAGCGAGAGCACCGCCGCGCTCACCATCGAGGCGGTCAAGGCGGCCAACCGCCACGGCACCATCGTCAGCTACGACCTCAACTACCGCCCCTCCCTGTGGAAGTCCATCGGCGGCCTCAAGAAGGCCCAGGAGGTCAACCGCGAGATCGCCCGCCATGTCGACGTCATGATCGGCAACGAGGAGGATTTCACCGCCTGCCTCGGCTTCGAGGTCGAGGGGGTCGACCACAACCTCTCCCGGCTGCCCGTGGAGGGCTTCAAGAAGATGATCGCCGACGCCGTCCGCGAATTTCCGAACTTCAAGGCGACGGCCACGACCCTGCGCGCCGTCAAGTCCGCCACGGTCAACGACTGGGGCGCCATCGCCTGGATGGACGGGAAGTTCTACCAGAGCCGCGAGTACCCGGCGCTCGAGATTCTCGACCGGGTGGGCGGCGGCGACAGCTTCGCCTCCGGGTTCATCTACGGCCTGATGGTCAAGGGCGACCCGCAGGCGGCCGTCGAGTACGGCGCCGCCCACGGGGCGCTGGCCATGACCACCCCGGGGGACACCTCCATGGCCACCCTCAAGGAGGTCGAGAAGATCGTGGCCGGGGGCGGCGCCCGCGTGGTGCGGTAGGCGGCGGAACGGGGCGAACGGGAGGGAACCGGTGATGGGAGATTTGATACACGAGTTGTTCTCGCTGGAGGGCAAGGTCGCGCTGGTGATCGGCGGGACCGGCGAGCTGTGCGGCGCGATGGCCGAGGGGATGGCCGGCGCCGGCGCGCGGGTCCTGCTGGTCGGCCGCAACGAGGAGAAGGCCGCCGCCCGGCTGGCGGCCATCCGGGCGGCCGGCGGGCAGGGCGACTTCCTTCGCGCCGACGTGCGCGCCAAGCCCGCCCTCGAGGCGCTGCTGCGCGAGGCGCTGGCCCTGGCCGGCAAGCTCGACATCGTCGTCAACGGCGCCGGCGTGAACTCGCCCACGCCCTTTCTCGAGGTGACCGAGGCGGAGCTGGACCACATCCTCGACGTCAATTTCCGCTCGGTGTACCTCTCCTGCCAGGTGTTCGGCGGCTATCTCGTGGCGCGCGGGGAGGGCGGCTGCATCCTCAACGTCGGCTCGATGTCGGGCGTCGTCCCCCTGTCGCGGGTTTTCACCTACAGCGCGAGCAAGGCCGCCGTCCACAACCTGTCCAGAAACCTGGCGCGCGAGTGGGCGCCCCACCGGGTGCGGGTCAACACCCTCGTGCCGGGCTTTTTCCCCGCCGAGCAGAACCGCAGGGTGCTGACCCCCGAGCGCGTCGCCAGGATCATGGGCCACACGCCGATGAACCGCTTCGGCGAGGCCCGCGAGCTCATCGGCGCCACCCTCCTGCTGGTCAGCGACCGGGCGGGCAGCTTCATCACCGGGCACGAGCTCGTGGTCGACGGCGGCTTCTCGGCCATGACGATTTAGTTGATGGTTGATGGTTGTTGGTTGACCGGCCCCACCTATCAGCCACCACCTGTCAACCAACCACCATCAACCAATCACCGGCACCCATGAGCTTCATCACCGAGGACTTCCTGCTGCACAACGACACCGCGCGCGAGCTGTACCACCGCCACGCGCGCGACCTGCCGATCATCGACTACCACTGCCACCTGCCGCCGAAGGACATCGCGGCGGACCGGCGCTTCGCCGACCTCGCCGAAATCTGGCTGGAGGGCGACCACTACAAGTGGCGGGTCATGCGCAGCAACGGCGTCGACGAGCGCTACTGCACAGGGGACGCGCCGCCCAAGGAGAAGTTCCTGGCGTTCGCGCGCTCGCTGCCCGAGTGCCTGCGCAACCCGATGTACCACTGGTGCCACCTCGAGCTGAAGCGCTACTTCGGCATCGACACGCTGCTCGGGCCGGACACCGCCGAGGAGGTCTGGGAGGCCGCCAACGCGCGGCTGCGCGACCCGGAACTCAGCGCCCGCGGCATCCTGCACAAGTTCAGGGTCTCGGTGGTGTGCACGACCGACGACCCGACCGACCCGCTCGAGCATCACCGCGCCATCGCCGCCGCCGGCCTGCGCACGCGCGTCTACCCGACCTACCGGCCCGACAAGGCCCTCGCCCTCGGCGACAACGCGGCGTGGAACCGCTGGACCGACCGGCTCGCCGAGGTCAGCGGCGCCGACTGCGGCACCCTCGACGGGTTTTGCGACGCGCTCGCGCGGCGCCACGACTTCTTCCACTCCATGGGGGCGCGCCTGTCCGACCACGGGCTGGAGACCTGCTTCGCGGATTTCCCCACCAAGGCGCGGGCCGCCGCGATTTTCCGCAAGGCGCGCGCGCGCCAGCGCACCACCCCGCTGGAGCAGCGCCAGCTCGCCTCCTACCTGATGGAGTTCTTCGCCGAGCTGGACGCCGCCAAGGGCTGGGTGAAGCAGCTCCACCTCGGCGCCATGCGCAACGTCAACGCGGACCTGTTCGCCCGGCTCGGCCCCGACATCGGCTGCGACTCGATCGGCGACTTCGAGCAGGGCCGGCCGCTGGGCCGCTACCTCGGCCGGCTCGCCGCCCGCGGCATCCTGCCCAAGACCATTCTCTACAACCTGAACCCGCGCGACAACTACCTGTTCGCGACCATGATCGGCAATTTCCAGGGCGGCGTGCCCGGCAAGATGCAGTTCGGCAGCGGCTGGTGGTTCCTCGACCAGCTCGAGGGCATGACCTGGCAGATCAACGCGCTCTCGAACCTCGGCCTGCTCGGCCGCTTCGTCGGCATGCTCACCGACTCGCGCAGCTTCATGAGCTACTGCCGCCACGAGTACTTCCGCCGCCTGCTGTGCCAGATCATCGGCGACGACGCCGAGAAGGGCCTGCTGCCGCGCGACATGGGCCTGCTCGGCGCGCTGGTCGAGAAGGTCTGCTACCGGAACGCCGCCGGGTATTTCGGCCTGGCGCTGGGGGAGTATGCGTAGGGGTGGTGGGAGTACGAGTAGGAGTACGAGTAGGAGGACGGGATTTATGGATAAGGTGAGATTGGGAGTGATTGGGATCGGCAACATGGGGTCGGTGCACGTGCGCAATGTCCTCGCGGGCAAGGTGCCGGAGATGGAGGTGACGGCGGTCTGCGACATCAACCCGCGGCGTCGCGAGCTGTTCCCCGGCATTCCTTTCATGGAGCGCGGGGAGGATTTGATCGCCGACGACCGCGTCGACGCCGTTCTTGTCGCGACGCCCCACTACGACCACACGACCCTGGGCATCGCCACCCTGCGGGCGGGCAAGCACCTCATGGTCGAGAAGCCGATCTCCGTGCACAAGGCGGACTGCCAGCGGCTGATCGCGGCCCACACGGACCCGGCGGTCGTGTTCGGCGCCATGTTCAACCAGCGCACCGACCCGCGCTACCGCAAGCTCAAGGCGCTCATCGACGGCGGCCACCTTGGCGAAATCCGCCGCGTGGTGTGGATCATCACCGAATGGTTCCGCACCCACGCCTACTACGCCTCGGGCGGCTGGCGCGCCACATGGGCCGGCGAGGGCGGCGGCGTCCTGCTCAACCAGTGCCCGCACCAGCTGGACCTGTGGCAGTGGCTCTTCGGCATGCCCCAGCGGCTGCGCGCCTTCATCCAGATCGGCCGCTACCACGACATCGAGGTCGAGGACGACGTCACCTGCTACATGGAGTACGCTTCCGGCTGCAAGGGCGTGTTTATCACCACCACCGGCGAGGCGCCCGGCACCAACCGGCTCGAGATCACCGCGGAGAACGGCCGCGTGGTGATCGATGCCGAGGCGGAAGGGATCAAGTGGGACCGCAACGAGGTGCCCATGAGCGAGTGGAGCCGGACCGCCAGCGGCGGCTTCACGCCGCCGCCCCGCTGGCACATCCACGTGCCGACGCAGGGATCCGGGCTGCAGCATGTCGGCATCCTGCAGAACTTCACCGCCGCCATCCTCAGGGGCGAGCCGCTCATCGCCCCGGCCGCCGAGGGCATCCATTCCGTCGAGCTGGCCAACGCCATGCTCTACAGCGGCTTCACCGACCGGACCGTCGAGCTGCCGCTCGACGCCGCCGCCTACGCCGCTTTGCTGCAGGAAAAGATCGCCACCTCGACCTACGTCAAACCCAAGGTCGAGGAGCGGATCGCCGCCGATTTCGACAACGCCTGAGGGACGGGAGAACGCATGAGCACGCGTGACGGGATGAACTACGCGCCGGTGGCGGCGCACGCGGAGAAAGTGGTCCAGCCGGGCGAGTTCGTGTTCGCCACCGCCTTTCTCGACCACGGCCACATCAACGGGCAGATGAACGGTCTCACGGAGGCCGGGGGCGAGTGCCGCTGGGTCTACGACCCCCAGCCGGAGCGCGCCCGCGCGTTTGCCGCCAAGTACCCCGGCGTCCGTGTGGCCCGCTCCTTCGATGAGATTCTCGACGACCCGGACGTGCGGCTGGTGTCCGCCGCCGCCGTGCCCTGCGAGCGCTGCGCGATCGGCCTGCGCGTGCTGCGCGCCGGCAAGGACTACTTCACCGACAAGTCGCCCTTCACCACGCTCGGGCAGCTCGAGGAGGCGCGCCGCGTGGTCGCGGAGACCGGGCGCAAGTACCTGTGCTACTTCAGCGAGCGCCTGCACACCGAGGCCGGCTGGTACGCCGGCGAGCTGATCCGCCAGGGCGCCATCGGCAGGGTGCTGCAGGTGCTCATCATGGCGCCGCACAACCTCGCCAAGGCCGGCCGTCCCCAATGGTTCTTCGAGAAGGACAAATACGGCGGCATCCTCACCGACATCGGCTCCCATCAGTTCGAGCAGTTCCTCACCTACGCGGGGGCCGCCGATGCCACCGTCAACTTCGCCCGCGTGGAAAACTTCGGCAACCCCGACACCCCCGGTCTCGAGGATTTCGGCGAGGCCAGCCTGACCGCCGACACCGGCGCGTCCTGCTATTGCCGGCTCGACTGGTTCAACCCGGGCGGCCTGCGCACCTGGGGCGACGGCCGCACCTTCGTCCTCGGCACGAAGGGCACCCTCGAGGTGCGCAAGTACATCGAGGTCGGCCGGGAACCGCTGGAGGGGCAGGTCATCTACCTTGTCGACGGCACCCGCGAGCAGCGCATCCCCTGCGCCGGCAGGGTCGGCTACCCGTTCTTTGGACGGCTGATCCGCGACGTGCTCAACCGCACCGAGCACGCCATGACCCAGGCGCACTGCTTCAAGGCCGCCGAGTTGTCGATGCGGGCGCAGCGCTTCGCTGACGAGCGCCGGGCCCGCTCCAGCTGAACGGGCGCTCCGGCGAGCGGAAAAACCGGTACAGCTCGGCCGGCTCCGGCCGCAGCCAGCTGAACACGGCCCGCAGGCCGCCGGCGACCGGCTCCAGCCGCTGGTTCACCACCAGGCGCACGCTCTCCGCAAGGATGCCCGGCGCGATGCCCCAATGGCGCAGGCGGTCGAGCGCCTCCTCCTCGCCGCGGGCGTGCAGCGTCGCCAGCACGCCATGGCCGGTCAGCGCCGCGCGGCAGCCCGCCTCCGCCGACTCCGCGTCCCGGATTTCCCCGATCACGATCAGGTCCGGGTCCTGCCTGAGGTAGGCCCGCACCGCCGCGTCGAAGGTCCAGCCGCGGTCGGCCGCCACCGTGCTCTGGGTCGCGTGCGCCAGCTCGTGTTCCACCGGGTCCTCGATCGTCAGGACGCGCAGCGGCTCGCCCGCCAGCCCGGCCAGCAGCCCGTACAGCGTCGTGGTCTTGCCGCTACACGTCGGGCCCGTGAACAGGACCATGCCCGGCTCGTGGCGGACGCAGTCCCGCAGCGCCGCGGCCAGCTCGTCCGGCACGCCGAGCGCGGCGAGGCCGTCGCCGGCGTCCTCCGCGCACAGCCGCCGCAGCACGAGGCTTTCGCCGTCCACCGTCGCAAGGTGCGCGGCGCGGAACAGGACCGCCCCCTGCGCAAGGAGGATTTCGAGCCGGCCATCCTGCGGCAGCGGGGCCGGCGCCGTCGACAGCCCCGCCCGCCGCTTCAGCAGGCACAACCCCGCCGCGCCGAGGCCGCCGCGCCAGCATCCCACCCGCACCATGTCCCGCTTGACGCGCGCCCGCACCGTGAGCTCGGCCCCCGTGCGCTCAAAATGAAGGTCGGCGGCGCCCAGCGCCGCGGCCGCCTGCAGGATGTCCCGCAGCCAACCTTCCGCCGCCGATTCCCCCTCCACCCGCCCCTCCTCGGCCCGCGCCGGCTCCGCCGCGCGTAGCGGCGTGATCAGCACCCATTCCCAGTCGCGGGCCGCGCGTCCCAGCAGCCGTCCCAGGTCCGGCGCCAGCTCCGCACCGCCTGCCACCCGTCGCCTGCCCCGCCGTCCGGCCAGCGGCAGCATGCCCTGCCGCCGCAGCAGGTCCGCTTCCGCGCCGCCCTCCGGGTCGGGCCGCCCCTCCCACTCGACCGCCGCACCCGTCGCCGTCGCCAGCACCGTCAGCAGCTCCGCCTCCCCCGCCACGCCGTGGCGCGCCAGCCATTCCAGCAGCGAGCCGCCGCCCGCCGCCGCGCGCCATGCCGCCACCGCCGCCGCCCACGCCCCGGCCCCAATCGGGTCCGGCACCAGCAGGCGGCTTAACAAAGAAACGTTGGACTCGTAGGGGAACGGGTCCCGGTGCATGGCGGTGGCGGCCGTCGTGCGGGCCGGCGGGCTAAACCTCCGTGAAGGGGATGTTGGCCTCGCGGAACCGCTGCTTCATCTCGTTGACGTTTTGCGACTTTTCCAGCGCCTCGTCGGGCTCGACCAGGCCGCGGTTGACGAGGCTGAGCAGGTGCGCGTCCAGCGAGATCATGCCGTACTGGGAGCCGGTCTGGATTTCGGAGGCGATGCGGTAGGTCTTGTTCTCGCGGATGAGCGCGGCGATCGAGGTGGTGGTGACCATGATCTCGAAGGCGGCGATGCGGCCGCCGCCCTTTTTTTTCAGCAGGACCTGGGAAATGACGGCGATGATGGAGGAGGCCAGCTGGGTGCGGATTTGGTCCTTGGTCGAGTCGGGGAAGGCGTCGACGATGCGGTCGACGGTGCGGGCCGAGCCGGTGGTGTGCAGGGTGCCGAACACGAGGTGGCCGGTTTCCGCGGCCGAGACGGCGGCCTCGATGGTTTCGAGGTCGCGCATTTCACCGACGAGGATGACGTCGGGGTCCTGGCGCAGGGCGCCGCGCAGCGCCTCGGAAAAGGACGGGGTGTCAGTGCCGACCTCCCGCTGGGTGACGATGCAATGCTTGTGATCGTGGTAATACTCGATCGGGTCCTCGATGGTGATGATGTGCCCGTCGCGGTTCTCGTTGATCCAGTTGACCATCGAGGCGAGGGTGGTGGACTTGCCGGAACCGGTCGGACCCGTGACCAGAATGAGGCCGCGCGGTCGGGTCAGGAGCTGCCGGACATGGTCGGGCAAGCCGATTTCGCGCAGGCTGAACATGCGTTTGGGAATGGCGCGCAGGACAATCCCGTAATTGCCTTTGGTCTTGAGGACGCTGACGCGGAAGCGGGCGCGGTCGAGAAAGGCGAAGCCGAAGTCGGCGCCGCCGCGGGTCTTGAGCTGCTCCTGCATGGCCTCGGAGGTGATGGCCTGCATGAGGGCCTTGGTGTCCGAGGGGGTCAGCGGCGGGCCGTCGACCGGAACCATGGAGCCGCTGATGCGCAGGGTGGGCGGCTGGTTGACCTGCAGATGCAGGTCGCTGGCCTCCTGGTCGACCATCAGCTCGAGAAGGTCGTTCATCTCGTAAGGGCAATTGAGGGGCTCTTCGGATACCGGTTGCATGCTCATGTTGCCGGTTTGATTAACAGAATCCGCCGGCATGGCAACGCGCAAAACACCGGCGCAGCGCCTCCGGGGCCAGGGGCAGCAGGGCCTCGAGGCCGGCCTGCCCGGCGCACAGGCGGCGCCATCCGGCGGCGAGCAGCTCGGCAGCGACCGGCCGTTCGGGGTCTGGACCGCCGAGGGAAAACAGGGCGAGGCGGCCGCTGCGGCCCGCGTGGCATTTGGGGCAGCCGGCGGCATGCGGCAAGGACGGGGGCTCAGGCAGTCCGAGGGCGGCGATGCAATCCGCAAGGGTAGGGGGTACCGGGGCTGCGACGGCGCACGCGGGACAGAGCCGGGCAACCAGGCGCTGATGGACGAGGACCGGGCAGACCGGCATAACCTGATGGGCGGGCTGGCCGAGGTCCTCGAAGCGCCGCAGCACCCCGGCATTGTCCCGCGCGTGGATGGTGCTGAGCACGCGATGGCCGGAACGGGCCGCCTGCAGGGCGATGGCGGCGGTTTCGCTGTCGCGGATTTCCCCGACCAGCACGGTGTCGGGCCCTTGGCGCAGGAAGGCGCGCAGCGCGCGCGCGAAGGTGAGCCCCGGCGGCTGGCCGACGCCCAGGTGCTGCACGCCCGGCACGACACGTTCCACCGGGTCCTCGATTGCCAACACTTTTTCGCCGCCTGCCACACAACGCTGCAACAGGGCATGCAGGGTGGTGGACTTGCCGCTGCCGGTGGGCCCCGCGACGAGCCACAGTCCCTCGCGCTCGGTGTGCCGGGCCAACAGCCAGTCCATTTGCCCATGGTCAAGGCCCAGCCCCTCCAACCCTGTGATCGTCGCGTGCAGGAACCGCACGGTCAGGGCATGGCCGTGCAGCGCCGGAACCAGCGATACCCGCAGCGGCAGGAGCTCCCCGCCGGCTCCCGGCAGGCCCAAGCGCCCCTCCACGCATTCTCCCGGTCCGGCGCCATGCCGCCCGATGGCCGCGAGGATGGACTGTACCAGCCACTGGCCGCGCGTCGGTGACAGCACGGTCGAGTGGCCCAGCACGCCGGCGACCCGCAGGCGCGAGAGGAAATGGTCCCGTTTGGGTTCGAGGTGCCAATCGGACGGGTTGTATTGGGTCACCAGATGCTGCAGGTGGGCGTGCAGGGCGGCCATGCTGTCGCGGTCCTCCAGCGCGCCTGGCGCGGCCGGCGGCGCTTCCGGTTCCGCGGTCGGCGCGCAGCGCGCCCACCAGCGCGCGAACAGCGAGGGCAGGGCCAGCGCGGGCCGCTGGTCCGGAGTGGCCAATTCATCATGCAGCGGCAAGGCCTCCGGGTGCTCGAGCACGAACCACGCCCGGTCCCCGCCCTCCTCGAGCACCAGGACCCGCCACGGTTGGGTCCCCGCCGTGCCGGCCGGGCGGCGGCAGCGCGCGCCCGCGAGGTCCTGCACCAGCAGCGGTAACCCGTAGGATTGCAGCACCTTTTCGGCGAGGCTTTCCCATGCGGGCCGGCGGGCAAGGGGCAGGTGCAGCAGCAAGGCCTCCTCATCCGCCGGGTTGCGGAGCGAGGCCGGAGGCGGCGCCGCGCGCGTGCCCGATTCGAGCAGCGGCACGAGGAAGGGCCGGTATGGGGCCATATTCCCGCTTTAGCGGGCCACACCGCCGGCGCGAGAGCGCCCCGCGCCTGATTTTGCGGGGTGCGCCTGCCGCAATTCAGGCAGGGGGAACAAATCCGACCTTGCGGTAAACCTTGGCCATGATCCGGTTGGCGCGCTGCTGCGCCGCGGCCGCCCCCTCCCGAAAGACCCGGTCAAGGTAGGCCTTGTCCGCGTGGATTTCCGCATAAACTTTCTGGATCGGCTCAAGGACCGCCACCACGGCGTCGGCCACCGCCTCCTTGAACGGGCCATATTGCGAGCCGGCAAACTCCCGCTCGAGTTCCGGGATGGGCTTGCCGGTGGCGGCGCTGAGCAGGGTCAGCAGATTGGTGATGCCGGGCTTGTCGTCGCCGGCCCGCACTTCCGTGCCCGAGTCGGTCACCGCCGCGCGGATTTTTTTGCGCACCGTGGCCGGCGGGTCCAGCAGGTACACGCAGCCGGCCTGGTTGGGGTCCGACTTGGACATTTTCTTGGACGGGTCCTGCAGCGATTTGATCCGCGCCCCGGTCTGCGGAATGTAGACCTCCGGCACGCGGAAGGTTTCCGAATAGGTGTTGTTGAACTTGATCGCCAGGTCGCGGCACAGCTCGACATGCTGCTTCTGGTCCTCGCCCACCGGCACGCGGTCGGCGTTGTAGATGAGGATGTCCGCCGCCATCAGCACCGGGTAGTTGAGCAGCCCGGCGCCGATGAAGCCGCCGGCCTGCCGCTGGGCCTTGTCCTTGAACTGGGTCATGCGCTCGAGCTGGCCGAGCGGACACAGGCAGCCCAGAATCCATGCCAGTTCCGTGTGGCCGGTCACATGGCTCTGCAGAAACAGGTGGCAGCGCTGCGGGTCGAGCCCGCAGGCGATGTACAACGCGAGGGTCCGGTAGCTGGCCGCACGCAGCTCCGCCGGCTCGTAGGGCACCGTGATCGCGTGCAGGTCGACGATCCCGAAAAAGCACTCGAACGTGTCGATCATGGTCGCCCAGTTGCGGAGCGCGCCGAAATAGTTGCCGAGGTGCAACTGGCCGCTCGGTTGGGCGCAGGTGAGGATGACTTTCCGGTCCATTTTCAAAATTACCTACTCGTACTCCTACTCGTACTCGTACGATTCGGATCGGGAAATGGATATGGTCTAACCCCCGAGCAAGGTGCGCGCCGCTTGGAGATAGCGCTCCTGGGTTTGCCGGATGACTTGTGGCGGCAGGGGCGGTCCCGGCGGCGTCTTGTCCCATGCCAGCGTCTCCAGATAATCGCGCACATACTGCTTGTCGAAGGCGGTCTGCGGCCGACCGGGCGCGTACTGGTCAGCCGGCCAGTAGCGCGATGAGTCGGGCGTGAGCACCTCGTCGATCAGAAACAGCGCTCCTTTCTCGTCCGTGCCGAACTCGAACTTGGTGTCGGCAAGGATCAGTCCGGCCTTGTGGGCGGCCGCCGATCCGAGGGCAAACAGCCGCAGGCTGATGTCGCGGACTTCCTCGAAGCGCTCGGCCCCGATCAGGCGGGCGGCTTCCTCCGGGCTTACCGGCAGGTCGTGCTGGCCGGCGGGCGCCTTGGTGGTAGGGGTGAACAACGGCGCCGGCAGGCTGTCATTTTCGCGGAGGCCCGCGGGCGCCGGCAGCCCGAACACCGTGCCGGTCCGCAGATAGTCCTTCCAACCACTGCCGGCGAGGTACTGGCGCACCACCGCCTCGAGCGGCAGTGGGCGCAGCTTGCGCACCAGCATCGAACGCGGAATCAACGCCTCATGCCCGCGCAGGGCCGCGGCCACGGCCCGTGGGTGGTCCGGCACCAAATGGTTCTGAATCAGGGATTCCGTCTGGGTGAACCAGTACAGGCTGATCTGGGTGAGGATGATGCCCTTTCCGGGGATTCCGTCGGGCAGCACCACGTCGAAGGCGCTGAGCCGGTCGCTGGCCACCATCAGATAGGCGTCGCCCGTGTCGAAAATCTCGCGGACCTTGCCGCTGGCGACCCGCGGGTAGGGCAGGCCCGCGATGGTGTTCAAGGCGGTGCGCGGAAGGGCCGCTTCCAATTCCACGGCATTCAGGTATGGCTTCATGGTGGCTAAGTCGGCCAAGGTGGGGAGAATTCCTGCCCAGGCAAATTTTTTCCCAAAAAAGCTTGCCGGTCTGGCGGCCCGCCCTACCGTGCATCGTCTTTCGCGTGTCCCGTTCGTCTAGCCAGGCCTAGGACACCGGGTTTTCATCCCGGCGACAGGGGTTCGAATCCCCTACGGGACGCCAGCCATGCCGGCCTCGAAAAGGGTCATTTCCACCGTGGTGCCCAAGCCGGGTTTCGACTCGATGAAGAAGCGGCCGCCAAACCGTTTGCACACGGCGTAGGCCTTGGTCAGGCCGAATCCCCCGCCCATGGTCTTGCGGTGCCGCGCGTTGCTGGCGCGGTAGCCGAACTCGACCACCCGGTGCACCTCGTCGGCCGGGATGCCGATGCCCTGGTCGCTGACGGCCAGCCGCAGCCCGTTGGGCGGCGCCTCGGCAAGGCGGATGGCGATGTGGGTGCTTGGCGGCGCGTATTTGCGCGCGTTGCCGACCAGGTCCCGGATCACGTCATGCAGCACCGGCGGCGCCTTCAGTTGGTGATTGGCCGCCTCGATCCGGAATTCGATCTGGTAGCTGGACGCGTCGCGCTTGCCGGACGCGTACACGAAATGAAAGCGGCCGCGGCTGACCCGCTGGGTCACGCTGAGAAACTGGACCAGCTTGGTGTGGAACTCGGCGCAGGGGATGGTCATCCACTCGTAGCGGTCCAGCTGATACTCGCCCAGGCGGATGGCGGCCACCTCCAACACCTCGAGCAGGGCCTGCACATCCTCCTCGCAATCCGGCCGGCGGGCCGCCAGCTCCTTCAACAAGACCGCCGTTTCGGCGAAGCTGCGCCCGGTCAGCTCCGCATGGTCCAGCACGCCCGGCTCTGCCAGCTGGGCCAGCAGCTCCACACAGCGGCGGGCGCACAGCCGCAGGCGCGGCTCGCCGGCCTTTCCGGCCAGCGCCTCCAGCTCGGCGTGCAGGACATTGAAAAGGTTGAGCAGGCTGTGGCGGTCCACCGCTGCCATGGCGCGCGGGTCCAGTTGCAGGGGCTCAACGATCTCGATCCGCATCGTTAGCCCTCCTTAAGCCGCAGGACCGCCGCGCTGGCAACCGCGAGTTCCGGCGCCGCCCCGCCTTTTACCCGGGCGTGGGCCCGTTCGCTCAGCTCACCACCCCGGCGAGGTTGAAGATCGGCAGGAACATCGCCATCACGATGGAGCCGATGACCACGCCGAGGAACACGATGAGCGCCGGCTCCATCAGCGAGGTCAGGGAGGCGACGGTGGTGTCGATCTCCGCGTCGTAGAAGTCGGCGATCTTGGCCATCATGCCGTCGACGTTGCCGGTCTGCTCGCCGGCGCGGGCCATGTGCTTGACCGTGGGCGGGAAGAAGGGCAGCTCGGCGATGGTCTCGGAGAGCTGGCCGCCTTGGCTGATGTTGCGGCTGATTTCCTTGCAGGCGGCCTCGATGTAGGTGTTGCCGCTGGCGTTGGACACGATCTCGAGGGTGCGCAGGATCGGCACGCCGCTGCGCAGCAGGATCGCGTAGGTGCGGCAGAACCGCGACAGGGCGATCTTTTGGATCAGGTCGCCGAGGATCGGAATCTTCATGAGCAGCACATCCTTGGCGCGGCGCCCCTTGGGCGTGCGGATCAGCCGCTTGAGGCCGTACCACAGCGCCACCAGACCGGCCAGGATGTACAGGATGTAGGACTTCAGGAAATTGGAGGTGGCGATCAGGATCAGGGTCGGCTTGGGCAGTTCCTTGCCGAAGCTGGAGAACATTTCCGCGAAGACCGGGATCACGAAGATCAGCAGCACCTGCACGAGGGCGACGGCAAGGAGAATGACCGCGATCGGATAAGTCATGGCGCTCTTCACGCGCCGCACCAGCTTGACGGTGTCCTCGAAGTAGACGGCCACCTTGGCAAGGATGCTGGCGAGCCCGCCGGACGCCTCGCCGGCCTCGACCATCGAGGTGAACAGGTTGGGGAAGGCGTTCGGATATTTGGCCACCGCCTCGGAAAACGCCGTGCCGCTGGACACGTCCATGCGCACGTTGCGGATGATGATCTGGAAGACCGGGTCTTCCGTCTGGTCCTGCAGCGCTTCAAGCGCGGAGACCAAGGGCAACCCCGCCTCCAGCATCGAGGCCAACTGCTGGGTGAACACCGTCAACTGCGCCAGCTTGATCTTCTTCCGGCGCGCCTGCTTTTCATACTGCTTGAGTTTGGCCAGGCGCTGGCTTTCCCAAAAGGAGGGCTTTTTCCGTGCGGACACAACGGGTGAGCGCCCTGGCACTGCTGCTGCTGTTATCGTGGCCATGCTCGGGTCAGTCATAGACAACCTCCTGCGTCATCCAATGCAATTGCCGGAAGGCGTCACGCTTTTTATCCGCTTTTTACGGCTGTTGCGGGGCGGCGCGGACCGCCGGGTAAAGCGCGCGTGAAGGCACCCGGGCGCGTCGGTCCCCAAGGCACCCGGCGCGCAAAGCCGCGGTTCCAGGCAACTTCGCGGCTTGGTGGGATTGAACCCCTTGAGAGGCAGACAGGGTGTCAGGATTCGGGCTCGATCAGCGCGTCGTCAAAGTCCGAGTTGTCGTAGACATTCTGGACGTCGTCGAGGTCCTCGAGCGCGTTGAGCAGGCGCAGGAGCCGGTTCACGGTGTCCTTGTCGGTGAGGGGCGTGACGGTGCTGGGGATGTAGGCGATTTCGGCGCTGTCGGGCTGGATGCCCGCCTGCTCGAGCGCGGAAGACAACGCGTCAAAGCTGGCGAGCGGGCAGCGAATCTCAAAGTGGTCCTTGTTGTTGATGACATCGTCGGCCCCGTGCTCGATGGCGATTTCCATGAGGCGGTCCTCGCTGGCCTTGTCGGCGGCGATCAGGAACTGGCCCTGCTTGGAGAAGAAGTGCTGGACGGCGCCGGGCTGGGCGAGGTTGCCGCCGTGCTTGGTGAAGGTGGAGCGCACCTCGCTGGCGGCCCGGTTCTTGTTGTCGGTGGTGACCGCCACGATGATGCCGACGCCGCCGGGGCCGTAGCCCTCGTAAACCAGCTCGATATACTCGACGCCGGGCAATTCCCCGGTGCCCTTCTTGATCGCCCGCTCGATGTTTTCCGAGGGCATGTTGGCGTTCTTCGCCTTGCTGATGAGGGTGCGCAGGCGCGGGTTGAACTGCGGGTCGCCGCCGCCGGCGCGCGCCGCCAGCGTGAGGTCCTTGGAGATGGCGCTGAAGATTTTGCCGCGCTTGGCGTCAATGGCGGCCTTGTGGCGTTTGGTGGTTGCCCACTTGCTATGACCGGACATGGGTGTGCGGGATCAGGGTTTCGGTTGCGGGCGGCCGGCCGGGCCGGTGCCCTTGGTTTTGCTCTTCTTCTTTTTGGAAATCAGCGGGCCGGCGGGGAGCTTGGCCTTCTTGGGTTCCTCCATGTGGGCGATTTCCTCCTCGATGGCGGCGTCCTCCTCGTCCCGGGTGCGGTTGGTCATCAACTGTTGGAAAATGGAGAAGCAGTTGGTGGTCGTCCAGTACAGGACCAGGCCGCTCGAGAAGTAGTAGGTGAAGGGGAAGAAGATGAACGGCATCCATTTGATCAACTTGGTCTGCGCGTTGTCGATGGAGGGCTGGGGCATCATCTTCATCTGGAACCACATCGAGACCAGCCAGACAAACGGCAGCACATTGATGGCGGGGCCGACCAGCGGCAGTCCGTCGCCGGGCAGGGGGATGGTGGCATCCGGCATCGACAGGTCGTGAATCCACAGGAACCCGGCGAAGCGCAGGTCGGAAGAATTGCGCAACAGGTTGAAGAAGGCGATGAAGATGGGGAACTGGATCAGCACCGGCCAGCAGCCGGAGAGCGGGTTGATCTTGTGCTTCTTCCACAGGGCCAGCATCTCCTGGTTGAGCCGCTGGGGATTGTCCTGGTACTTTTCCCGCAGTTCCTGCAGCGGCTTCTGCAGCTTTTGCATGCGCTTGGAGGCGCGCGCGGCCTTGGCGGTGAGCGGCCACAGCAGCAGGCGGATGATGAAGGTGGTGATGATGATGGCCACGCCCCAGTTGCCGACCGTGGCATTCAACCACCCCATCAGGGTCAGCAGCATCTTGGCGACAAAGGCGACCAGCCCAAGGAACAGCCCGAGAAACCAGCCCAGTTGCATGACATCTTCCTGCCCTTGCCCGAGGCGCGACAGGCGGTCGAAGTTCTTGGGCCCGGCGTAGAGCGCGCCGGCCAGGCCATGGCGCCCGTCCGGCTCGAGCAGCGGCAGGCCGAACTCCAGCTCGGCGGTGATGCCCATGGGCACCTTGCCGGTGGCGGGGTCCTGGGGGAAGCGGACGCCGCGCGCCACCATGCCGTCGGCCGGGATTTCCGGCGTGAAGAGGGTGGTGAAAAACTGGTTCTTGACCGCGCCCCATTGGACCAGGCCGCTGCGCGCGATGCGCTCGCGCGGCTCGCGCTTGAACAGGAACCCGCCCCCGGCGAACTTGCTGGCGGCGATCGAGCGGTACGTGCCGTTGTCGCGGTAGGAGGCGTTGAGGTTGAAGCCCATGTAATCCGCCTCCGAGGGCGCGGCAGTGCCCAGGTTGAGGAAGACCCGATCGAGGTTGAACACGTTGCCGGTCGGGTTGATGAACACCGTGCGGTGCTGGATCAGGTAGGCATCCGGGCTGCGGCCGTCGGCGTCCCGGCTCAGGGCGTAATGCCGCTCGATCACCAACCCGGTCGGGAGGGTGGCGCGGAAGGTGGCCGAATCGGCGGTGTGGGAGACCAGTTCATAAAACCGCGCAAGGGGAGCCAACTGATTGCCGGCCGGCTGGCCCAAGGCCAGCACGGGACTGTCGGAAATCCGGTTGAGGATGACCGGCCGCGGGTGCGCGGTCGTGCGCGGATTGTCCTCCGGGTAGTTTTTCAGGAGGACTTCGGTGATCGCGCCCCCGTAACTGCTGAGGGTCGCCACGATGTGCGTGTTTTCGAGGGTGACAAGGATTTCGGCGGGCCGTTCGACCGCCGGAAGCGGGGCTTCCGGCCGCGGCTGGGGCGCCGCCAGGGGCTGGGGCGGCGGGGCCACAATTTCCGGCGCGGCCGGCGCCGCCGGTTCGGTTTCCCAACCGGATTGGCGCAGGGCGCGCTCGTTTTCGCGGGCCTGCTCAAGCAGCCGCTGCTGCCGGGCCTTGGTCTCCTGCATGCCGTTCCACATCATGAGCAGGAACCCCCCGATGAGGAACAGCAGGCCGATGAAAATGCTCTTCTTGTCCATTTAATCCGGATGCTGCGCCGGCTTTGGCGGATGATCGCTTCGGGCGCAACAGGGGGATGGATGCTGAAGATCGCCTGCCGGGGTGCAAGAACAACTATGCGTCCTCGAAGGCGGGACCGGGTCGTAGCCGTGGCCGCCCCACGGGTGGCAGCGGGCCAGCCGCTTGAGCGCCAGCCAGCCGCCCCGCAGGGGCCCGTGCACGCGCACCGCCTCCACCGCGTAGGCGGAGCAGGTCGGCAGGTAGCGGCAGCCGCTGCCGGGCGCCACCATGTGCAGCACCGGGGAAACCGTGTAGCGGTAGAGCTGCAACAGGCCGACCAAGACACACCCAACCAGCCGGCCGGGCAGGGTCAGAATGTCTTGCCGGCTCATGAGGACGGAGGGGGCCGCATCCGTTCCAGCGCTGCGGTCAGTTGGGCCTCGACCGGGCCGAGGGTGGCCTCCGCCAGCGCGGGCCGCGCCACCAGCACCACGTCGCACGAGGGCGGCAGCCGGTCCTGATTGAGCCGGAAGGCTTCCCGCAGCAGCCGCTTGGCCCGGTTGCGCCGGACGGCGTCGCCGACCCGGCGGGAGGCGATCACCCCGAGCCGGCGCACCGGCGGCTCGCGCCCCGGCTGCTCCAGGAGGTGCAGGCTGAAAAACCGGCAGTCGCGGCGCTGCCCGGCGGCGCGGACCGCGTTGAATGCGGCGGCCGGGCGCAGCCGCTGGGACCGCTTGAACCGCATGACGGTCGCCGGACCGCTCAGCCGCAGAGCTTGCGGCGGCCGCGCGCCCGGCGCGCGTTGAGCGCCTTGCGACCGCCACGGGTGGCCATGCGGGCGCGAAAACCGCAGGTGCGGGCGCGTTTGATCTTCGAGGGACGGTAGGTCGGCTGCATGGTCGTGTCCTCCTGGCGAAAAAGCGCTGTACACAAGCCCTTGGACGGCCCGTGTCAAGGGCAAGTTCAGGCCTCCTCGAATTTCCGCTCGAACAGCCGCTCCATCTCGCGCAGCAATTCCTCGGCATCCGGTCCGCTGGCGATGAAGCGCAGGCGCGAGCCGTACCCGGCGGCCAGCATCATCAGGCCCATGATGGACTTGCCGTTGACCTGCTCGCCGTCCTTTTCGACCATGACATCCGCCGCGTACTTGTTGGCCACGCGCACGATCATGGCGGCCGGGCGCGCATGGATGCCCATCTTGTTGGAGACGGTCAGTTCAAGGGTTTTTTCCATTCGGAAAACAGGCGGGGAAAGGGTGAAGTTGGGTGCTGGAGCGGTCCGTGAAAAGCAAAAAAATGGGCGGCCAGCGGCCCCGGCTGGCGGCGGGGCGGGGGAATGCCGTCCGGCACGCCGACCCGGCCGCGGATTTTGCTGGTCACCCAGCCGGGGGCGGCCGATTCTGCGCAATTCCCGATGTTTGCCGCTTTTCTATATGTGTTCGCCACGCTGCTGGCCAACCTGACCGCCACCCTGTTTCTGCCGGTGGAGCTGGTGCCCGGCACCGGCATCCTCGTGTCGGTTGGCACGCTCGTGTTCGGCATCACCTTCACCCAGCGCGACCGGATGCATGCGCGCGGGCGGCCCTTCGTCTACACGGTGATCGCGCTGGCGGCGGTGCTCAACCTCGCCATGCTCGTGAGCTTCAGCCTGTCGTGGGGCGGCTGGGTGGTGCAGGCATGCGCCGCGCGGGGCTGGGACTGGCTGCAGGAATCGGCCGCCATGCTCATGGACAACGGCTGGCGCGTGTTTATCGCCTCGTTCCTGGCCATCCTGATCGCGGAGTCCGCCGACACCGAAGTTTTCGAGTATTTCCGGCAGCGCTCCTGGCTGGACCGGGTCATCCGTTCCAACGCGGTGAGCATTCCCGTCGATTCCGCGGTCTTCAACCTGATCGCCTTCGCCGGCAGCGCGTTCTTCCCCCCGCTGGTGCTGGCCAAGGTCATCCTTGGCGAAATCGTCGCCAAATCGCTGGTCGGCCTGCTCTATGCCGGCCTCTATCCGCTGCGCCCGCGGGCGTTGGCCCGCACTTAGGCCTTGCCCCGCTCCTGGGAATGCTGGGCGGCCGCGCGGCGGGCGGCCCGCCAGCCGTCCCGATGCTTGCGAATCCAGTCGAGCAGCGCCCGCTCAAAACCGATGTCGCGCCCGGCCTTTTCGGATTCGATCCACTTGTGGCGGAGGATTTCCTCACGTTCGGCAAGGAATTCCTGGTACAAACTCGAACGTTCCATGAGATCCCGCTCCTTCGGCTCGGAGCCGGGCGGTTGGTTTTGGGATTTCATAGCCGGAAATGCCCAACGGTAGGGCGGCAAGTGCGTCATGTTTCGGGTGATGGTGTTGGTATAAACACCACCCGCAACCCCTAAGTGACAGCCGGGGCCGCTCGAATCGATAGGGATGCGAGAATTTTACCGGCGATCTCGACAAAGGCGCGACCGCCCGGGCTGTCGGGGTAGGCGATGACGATGGGGATGCCGCGGTCGCAGCCCTCGCGGATTTCGGCGTCGAGGGGGATTTGGCCGAGCAGGGGCGCTTGCAGCTCGTCCGCCGTCCAGCGGCCGCCGCCTTCCCCGAAGATATGCACCCGGCGCCCTTCGCCGGCCTCGAGATAGCTCATGTTCTCGCACACGCCGAGAATCGGCACATTGACCTTCTCGAACATGCGCGCGCCGCGCCGGGCGACATTGACCGCGGCCGCCTGGGGGGTGGTGACGATGATCGCGCCGTCCACCGGCAGGATTTGCACCAGCGAGAGCTGGGCGTCGCCGGTGCCCGGCGGCAGGTCCACCACAAGGATGTCCAGCTCGCCCCATTCGACGCTGCGGGCAAACTGCGCGATCGCGTTGTTGACCATCGGCCCGCGCCACACGACGGGGGTGTCCTCGTCGATCAGCAGCGCCATGGACATCACTTTGATGCCGTAGTTGCTGGGCGGCAGGATGCGCTCGTCGGCGATTTCCGGGCTGGCATGGATGCCCATCATGAGCGGGACCGATGGGCCATAGATGTCGCAGTCAAGGAGCCCGACCCCTTTGGCCTGCCCGTCCTGCTCGAGGTGGCGCGACAGCGCGCAGGCGAGGTTGACCGCGACGGTCGACTTGCCGACGCCGCCCTTGCCGCTGGCGATGGCGATGATCCGCTTCACGCCCGGCAGCACGACCTGCCGGGCCGCGGCGGGGCTCCCCTTGGGGGCCTGCACCGTCACCTCCACCGTCGCCGCGCGCACGCCCGGCACCTGCCGCAGCACCTGTTCGGCGGCGGCCTTGATTTGGGCGGGCACAGCCGTGTCGGCGGTGGTCACCGCCACGCGCACCGTGACGGCGTCGGCGGCGACCTCGATCGCGTTGACCAGGCCGAAGGACACGATGTCCCGGCTGAACCCCGGATATTTGACCGACTTGAGGGCGTCGCGCACAGTCTCTTTGCTGATCATGATGGCAAGGTTGGCAGGCAAAACGGCTTGATCTCAACAGCAAAGCCGCTTCCGTCGGATTCGCAACGGCCCGGACCATTTCGCTCCGGCCATGGCCTTCCAACCCTGTCACGACCGCCCATGCATCCGTTTTGTTTCCGCGCCTGGCTTTCCCTGATGGCCGCGTTCCTGCTGCCGCTGGTGGCGGCGGGGCAGGGGCCGATCCGCCTGCCCGATGTGCACGGCACCGCCGGCGTGCGCACCATCCCCATCCAGGTCACCGGATCGCTGGCCGCGCAGGCCGCCCGCCTGTTCGACCTGCACGGCGCCTACCAGCGCGTCACCGGCGGCGCCGATTTCACGCTGCAATTCGCCCCCGCCGAGGGAACGGGCGTGGCGCTCACCATCCTGTCCGGCGGGCGCCCGCTCTGGCAGAACACCTTCCAAGGCCCGAGCCAGCGCGACGCCCTTTACGCGGCGGCCGACGCGGCGGTGCAGCGCACGGCCGGCATCCCGGGGTTTTTCCAGAGCCGGATCGCGTTCATCTCGACCCGCACCGGCCAGACCGAGGTCTACCTGAGCGACATCCTGTTCGAGGCGCCGCGGCAATTGACCCGCGACCGCGCGTTGTGCCTGTCCCCGGCCCTGTCGCCCGACGGGCGGGTGCTGCTGTATTCCAGCTACCACGCGACCGGCTTTCCGGACATTTACCGGATCGACCTTGCGACCGGCCAGCGCACCGTGTTTGCCGGTTATCGCGGCACCAATGTGGGCGCGACCTTCAGCCCCGACGGCCAGCAGGTGGCCATGATCATGAGCGGCGCGGGCAACGCCGAGGTCTTCGTCAGCAACGCCCAGGGGCGCCAGTTGCGCCGGCTCACCAACACCGCCAGCCTCGAGGCCGATCCCGCATGGTCGCCCGACGGGCGGCGCCTGGTCTTCACCTCGGACCAGATGGGCGGCCCCCAGCTTTTCGTCATGGATGTCCAGGGCCGCTCGATGAGCCGCCTGCGCACCGACATCAGCCGCAACTGTTCCGAGCCGCACTGGAACCCGGTCGAGCCGGACCTCATCGCGTTCACCGCCGCCACCGGCGGGAGTTTCCAGATCGCCCTGTTCTCCTTCAAGGAGGGGCGAAGCCGCTTCCTCACCCAGGGGCCGGGCGACGCGGTGCACCCCGCATGGCTGCGCGACGGGCGCCACCTGGTCTACACCGAGCGCACCCCGCGCTCCAGCCGGCTCATGGTCCTCGACACCGTCAGCGGCCGGCGTTTCCCGCTGAGCCCGCCCGCCTTCAACAGCGCGCGCGAGGCGGCGGTCGTGTATCCGGCACGCTGATACCGCTTCCTTCTCAATCCGATCAAAACGGGAATTCCCTCACCAAGGCGCCAAGCGCTCGTGCCAGATTCCAATCGGGGTTGCCGAGAGGGCATTTCGGGCAAAGCAAATGGAAAAGGGTAGCACAGGCGCTCCGCGCCCTTTTGGGGTCCGTGTCGTGGGGCGCCGGCGCCGCCGCGCCTGTTTTCCGCCGGGATCCTGTGTTTACCCGCCCCGATCAGCGACCTTTTGGGCGGCCTTGGGTCTTCGTGGGATTTGATCAACTTCCAGTGCAGGCGGCATAGGGTGCGCCGGCTCAGGCGCGTATCGCCTCCGCGACGGCGGTCCGCCGGGGCCCGCCGCATAGCGCCTCGACGAGGGCCAGCGCGAACGCGACCGCGGTCCCGGCCCCCTGCGAGGTGATGACCGTTCCGTCGCGCACCACCGCGGCCTCCGGGTCGCGCGCGGGCAGCTGACCGGCGGTGGAGGGGTGCGCGGTGTAGCGGCCGCCCAGCACGCCCGCCCGCTGGAGCACGACCGGGCCGGCGCAGATCGCCCCGATCAGGCCGCCGCGCGCGCGCTGGCGGCGCAGCAGCCCGAGCACGCGCGGGTCCTCCGCCAGCGCCGCATGGCCGGGGCCGCCCGGGATCACCACCAGGTCGTGCCCGCGGTCGGCGCAGTCCGCCAGCAGGGTGTCCGCCTCGAGGACGATGCCGTTGCGGCCGCTGACCCGCCGCGTCTTCCCCGCGGCCGCCGTGGTCACCGCCGCGCCGGCGCGGCGCAGCAGATCGATCGGCGCGACCGCCTCGAGTTCCTCGACCCCGTCCATCATGACCACCAGTGCGCTTGGCTCCTTCATGGCCGCCAGTCTGGACGGCCGCTCCCCCCGCTGGCAAAGCAATTCAGCGCGTCTCCAGCAGCCCGGCGAAGCGGCGCAGGCTGCCGTAGTAAACTTCCGGATACGCCTCGACCAGGTCGTTGTGGCGGCCGCCGTCGAACCATGCGAACAGCTTGGGCCCCGGCGCGGCGGCGTGCAGGCGGCGGCCGTGCCGGAAGGGCACGGTCTCGTCGAGGGTGCCGTGCAGGACCAGCACCGGACAGCCGACGGAGCCGATGCGCGAGAGGTTGTCGAAGATGTCCCACGGCAGCGGGTTGACCGGGAAGGGGACCCGGAACACGCTGGTGAAGGCGCCCTCGAGAACCAGCCCGGCCGCCGCGTGGCGGGCCGCCAGCCAGGTGGCCGGGCCGCTGCCCACCGAGCGCCCGTACAGGATCACGCTCGCGTGCGGGTAGCCCCAGAATTCGGGGATGGCTTCCCACAGCTGCTCGGCGACGCGCAGCACCCGCTGCTGGGACGGGCGGCCGTCGCTGGCGCCGTAGCCCGGATAGTCCCACGCCAGCACCGCGTAGCCGGCCTGGCGCAGCCCCTCGAGGCGCGGCCGGATTCCGGCGAGGTCCTCGCCGTTGCCGTGGTGATAGAACACCAGCCAGCGGCTGGACGGGTTCGGCAGGAACAGCAGCGCCACCGCGTCGCCCCGGCTGTTGACGACGAACCGCTGGATCGGCGGGGCGTCCCGGTAGCCGGCCGGCGGCGCCGGAAACAGCAGCGGGTTGGCGAACACCAGCGCGAACAGCGCCAGCCCGGCATAAGCCAGCGCGCCGGCCAGCAGCAACCGTCCCGGAAAGCCCGCGGCCACCCGGCCGCGCGCCCGCCCCGCGGCCGGTATTTGCTTGGATTTTCCCGCATTCGGCGGATGCTTCCCGGTTTCCATGACAACGGTGACCGCCAACAAAACCCGTGACCGGCTCCCGCGCAAGCGCGGCCTGGCGCGGATGTGCGCGCTGGCCTGTGCCGCCCTGCTGCCGGGCGCCGCGCCCGGACAGGGAGACGCGCCGCCCGCCCGCCCGGCGCAGCTGCTGTTCCAGTTGGACAACGACCTCTTCACCGGGTCGGACCGCGATTATACCAACGGGGCGCGCTTCGCCTACCTGAGGCCGGTCCCGGAGGAGTCGCTCAACCGCCTCCAGCATTGGCTGCAGGAGTTGAGCGGGGCGCGCCGCCACCCGCTGTTCAGCCGGCTCACCGCCTTCATCGATCCGGCGGAAATCCAGTACGACTGGGGCGTCGGCCTGACCCAGCTGATGTTCACCCCGGAGGATTCCGCCGCCCCGGCCGCGCCTGCCGGCCAGCGCCCCTACGCCGGCTGGCTGGGGGCCGAATTTTCCCTGCACGCCAAGGACCGGCGCGCCCTCAGTTCGGTCACCCTCGCGCTGGGCACGACCGGCGCCCCGGCGCTGGCGCGCCAAACCCAGGAATGGGTGCACCGCCACATCAGCGGCTCCCCCATCTTTCAGGGCTGGTCCAGCCAGGCGCCCGCCGAGCCGACCCTCAACCTCAACCTCGACCGCAAACGGCGCCTGCGCGCCCTCGCCGAGCTGTCCGCGGACTGGCCGCTGGGACTGGACGGCTACCTCGAGTGGGGCGCCGCCGCCGGCAACTTCCGGACCGAGGCGTACCTCGGCGCCCTGCTGCGCTGCGGCTTCAACCTGCCGGTCGCCTACCAGACCCCGCGCCTGCAGCTCGGCACCTACGCCCATGAGCTGTTTCTCGACGGCGGCCCGCGGGGGCGCGGCTGGTCGCTCGCCGGGTTCGTCGGCGCGCGCGGCAGCGCCGTGGCGCACGACATCACGCTGGACGGGCCGCTGTTCCGCGACCATCCGGGAGCCGTGTCCTCGCGGCCGCTGGTCGGCGAGCTGATGGCCGGCGCGGGCCTCCGCTGGCAGCGCCTCAGCGTGACCGTCGCGCGCACCTTCCGCGGCCGCGAGTTCCGCGGCCAGGACCACAGCCACCAGTTCGGCTCGGTGCTGGTCAGCCTGGCGCTTTGAGCAGTTCGGCGGCGTGGCGGAGGGCCGAGGCGGAGGCGCGGTCCCCCAGCATGCGCGCGAACTCCTCGAGGCGCGCGGCGCGGTCGCCGTCGAGGCGCCGGATCGTCACCCGCGTGGACTCCGCGTCCTGCTCCTTCTCCACCAGGTAGTGGTTTTTCGCGATAGCGGCGACCTGCGGCAGGTGGGTGACGCAGAACACCTGGTGTGCCTCGCCGAGGCGCGCCAGCAGGCGCCCGACCGCGGAGGCCACCTCGCCGCCGATGTTGGCGTCGACCTCGTCGAACACCAGCACGGGGGTGGCGTCCACCGCCGCCAGCACCGACTTGAGGGCGAGCATCACGCGCGCCATCTCGCCGCTGGAGGCGATCCTGGCCAGCGGCAGCGGCGGCGCGCCGGGGTTCGGGGCGAAGGTCATGGCGCAGGCGCAGTCGCCGGCCGGCCCGAGCTGGCCCAGCGGCCGGATCTCGATGGCCAGCCGCGGCCGCTTGAAGCCGAGCTCGCGCAGCAGGGCCTCGGCCTTCCGGCACAGCTGGTTGGCCGCCTGCAGCCGCGCCGAGCGCAGCGCGGCCGCCTGCCGCTCAAGGTCGGCCTGCAGCCGGTCGGCCTCCGCCTGCAGCCGCGCCAGCGTGCCGTCAAGGTCGCCCTGCCGCGCCAGCCGTTCCGCCATCGCGGCGCGCCGCGCCAGCACCGCCTCGACCGTGGCCCCGTGGCGGCGGCGCAGGCTCAGCCAGCGCTCCATGTCCGCCTCGATGCGCCGGCTCCGGCGCGCGTCGAAATCGGCCGTTGCGGCCAGCGCGCGCCATTCCCCGGCAAGGTCGTTGGCCTCGATCACGAGCGCCTCCACCCGGTCCGCAAGGTGTTCCGCCGAGGGGTCGAGCTGCGCCAGCTTGCGCGCCTGCGGCAGCGCCCCCTGCAGGCGGTCGCAAATGCCCTTGGCGCCGAGAAAGCGCTCGTCGAGCGCGGCGCACAGCGCCTGCAGCTCCTGCGCCCCGGACAGGCGCCGGAAATCCTGCTCCAGCCGCGCGATCCGCTCCTCGCTCAGCTGCAGCGCGTCGATCTCCTCGACCTGCGCCGTGAGGAAGGCCGCCTCCTCCGGCGACAGGTGCGCCTCGCCCCGCAGCCGCTCCATTGCCGCCAGCTGCTCGCGCCATTCGCGGTAGCCCGCCCGGTAGGCCGCAAGTGCGTCCGGCAGGCCCGCGTACAGGTCCAGCAGCGCCAGTTGCTCGCTCTCGTGAAACAGCTTCTGCGGCTCGCCCGGCCCGTGGAAATCGATCCAGAGCCGCCCCACCGCCTGCAGCTGCGCCAGCGTCGCCAGCGCGCCGTTGATGGTGATGCGGTTGCCCCGCCCGGCGCTGATCACCCGCCGCAACAGCAGCTGCCCGTCCTCGCAGGGCGGCAGCCCGCCCGCCTCCAACACTCCCGCCAGCCGGCCGTCCTCCGGCACCTGCAGCACCGCCTCAAGGATGCAGGCCTCCGCGCCCGCGCGCACCAGCGTCTTGTCCCCGCGCGCCCCCGCCAGCAGCGCCAGCGCCCCCAGCAGCACCGATTTGCCCGCCCCCGTCTCGCCCGTCACCACCGTGTAGCCCGGCGCACATTCCAGCACCGCCCCCTCCAGCAGCGCCAGCCCCTCGATCCGCAGCAGCTGCAGCATTCCCGCCGGCATTTTAACCTTGAAGTTGCCACCCGCCCCCCTTTTATCAAGGCCTTTTATCGCCCCGATCAGGGCGTGCCGCGGGGGATTAGCTCAGTTGGTTAGAGCGCTTGCATGACACGCAAGAGGTCGGCAGTTCAACTCTGCCATCTCCCACCACGCCCGGCACCCATTAGGGAGGATAATGCGCGCCATCCGTTTCGCTGAAATCCATTGCGCGCAGTGGAAAACCACTTGGTCGGCGGGCGGCTTCTGTGTTTAATTCCGCGCGGCTTGATTGTTAACCGGAGGGATGGACATGCAGGCGAGACACAGACGACCAGACATGCAAGCACTGCTGACAGGTTTGACGGTTCTGCCGCTGTTGGTGGCGGGCGTCTGCCTCAAGGGCGAGCCGGCCCGGCAACAGTTGGTCCTGAAGCGCTCCGTGGACCTGCAAACGTGGGAAACGGTGGCCATCACCCCGTCGATGCTCACGGTTGACGGGGCGTTGCAGCTCGATGCGGAGCTGCCCGTGTTCTACCGCATGGACATCCAAGCGGTCGCGCCGCCGGGTCCCGGCGAGTTCGTCCTGATACCGGCCGGCAGCTTCCAGATGGGGGACGCATTTGCCGAGGAGGCTTCCGCCGAGCGCCCGGTGCACGGGGTGTACACCTCGGCCTTTTACCTGCAGAGCACCGAGGTCACCAAGGGCCAGTGGGACAGCATCCGCGCGTGGGCGATGGCAAGCGGGCTGGGCTACAGCGACCTGCCTGCCGGTGGCGGCAAGGGCCCGGAGCATCCGGTGCACTCGGTTTCCTGGTATGACGCGGTGAAGTGGCTCAACGCATGGAGCGAAAAAGAGGGTCTGAACCCCGTCTACAAGGTCGGGGGCGAGGTGATGCGCAGCGGCACACAAATCCCCGCCATCAACAACAGCGCCAACGGCTACCGTTTGCCTACCGAGGCGGAATGGGAGCGTGCCGCCCGCGGCGGGCTCAATGGCAAGCGTTTCCCATGGGGGGACACCATCACCCACAGCGATGCCAACTACTTTGTCTTTTCAACTGACGGCATCAACAACGTCTACAGTTACGACCTGAGCCCGACAAAGGGGAACCATCCGGTCCACAACGATGGAGTCCAGCCCTACACGTCCCCGGTCGGCTGGTTTGCCGCCAACGGCCACGGGTTGTACGACATGACGGGCAACGTCGCGGAATGGTGCGCCGATTGGTATTCGGATGATTACTACAGCAGCTCGCCGGCGGTCGATCCCCCGGGGCCCGGGTCCGGCACGACGCGCGTGGCGCGCGGCGGCCGTTGGAACATCAACGCCTCCTACTGCCGGGTGGCGGCGCGGGGCAATTTTTCCCCGAACATGAGCCTTAACTCCATCGGCTTCCGCGCGGCCCGCAGCCAGTAGGGCCCGATCGCGCGCAATCGCGCCGGGCGCCGATGTCGGCGCTCCCAGCCCTCTGGCTCCGGGGCTCCCGCTACAGGATTTTCTCGAGCATGACGGGGCGGCCGGGGAGCATAAGGGCGTCGTCGTGGGTGGCCTTGGCCATGCGGACGACGTCGCGGCCGAGGGCGTGGGGCGCGGCGGCGCGGGTGTGGACGGAGCGCAGCCCGCCCAGCCACCAGCGGGCGTCGGCGACGAAGATGAGGTCGCCCTCGCGGGCCTGCAGGCGCTCCATGAGGGCGGGGGAGAGGGAGACGTGTTGAAAGGGGACGGTGTCGTCGAACTCGACGGGGACGCGCTTGGCCTTTTTGCCGTGGGCGTGGTTGGGCTCGCCGCCCTTGAAGCGGGCCATGCCGGCGTCGATGGTGTCTACGGTCAGGCCGGCGATGTCCTTGTGGTGGTCCAGGGATTCGACCATGAGGCGGGCCAGCATGGGGGCCCAGCGAAACGGCAGCCGGCCGATGGCGGCGGCGGCCCGCTCCAGCAGGAGGCGGTAATAGCGGCTGCAGGAGAAACGGGTCGCCGCGACGCCGGCAAGGGCGGTGATGAGCATGCCGTAGAGGGCGTTCATGTAGAGGTTGGCCAGCGGGTTGATCTGCCCGGCGGCGTTTTCCCAGCCGCGCCCGGCCGGATAGGCGGACGCGTCGACGCCGATCACCAGCCAGATCAGGGGCCGCATCACCTCGGGGCGGACCGCGGTCAGGTAGGTGAAGAACACGCCGACGGCGAGGGCCGCCACGGCGCCCGGCGCGTTGAAGCGGCGCCAAAAGACCCCGAGGAACAGGGTGGTCACCAGCGGCGGCACGATCAGCATGATGCCGCGGTAGTGCATCGCCATGATGGTGGACTGCTGCTTGACGAACCAGATGACGAGCAGCACGCCGAGGAGCGTGGAGATGGCCGAGGCCCAGCGGGCGGCGATCAGGTAGTGGCGGTCGGGCGTGTTGGGGTGCAGGCGCTCGCGCAGCGGCCGGTACACGTCGTAGATGCCCACCGCCGCGCAGGCATTGATGAGGGTGTCGATGGTGGACATCAGCGCGGCGCTCAGCGCGGCGATGACAAACCCGAACAGCCACGGGTTTTGGCGCAGCACCTCCCACGCGACGATCACGAAGGTGTGGGCGGTGTTCTGGATGTACACGGGGTGGATGCCCTCGAGCGCGCCGCCGGTGCCGGCCTGCTTCTCGATGATGGCCTTGGCGACCCAGCCGACCGCGCCGACGACCACCGCGGAGATCGGCAGGGTCACGAGGAAGTTGAAGAAGGCGGCCTTGCGCCCCTCATGCACGCTGCGGCAGGCGAGGTAGCGCATGATCCAGCCCTGGTTCAGGAAGGTGAACATGATGCTGCCGGCGAGCGCCTCGCCCCAGAACAGCCCGGCCGAGTTGTACCCGGGCGTCTCCAGCAGGCGCACAAACGGCAGCCGGTGGCTTTCCGGCAGCCAGCCCCAGAACTCCCCGAACCCGCCCAGCGCCCAGAAGCCCGCGACGAGGCAGATGGCGCCGGCCGCATACAGCATGATGCCCTGCAGCAGGTCGGTGAAGATCACCGCGGTCTGCCCGCCGAAGGTGACGTACACGCCGAGCACCAGCGCAAGGACCGGCACGGAATACAGGTGGGGGATGCCGAACAGCCCCTCGATCGCCACCCCGACCGTGTAGAAGCTCAGACCGATGTAGAAAAACATGTACGAGAGCAGGATCACCACCGCGAGGTAGCGGGCCATGCGGTTGAAGCGGCGCTCGAAGTACTGGGGGATGGAGCGGATGCGCGCGAAATAGATGATCGGCAGCCAGCCGAACACGAAGTAGGCCACCAGGAACCATTCGTTCAGGTAGGTCATGGTGCTGCTGAGGCCGGTCTCGTATCCCTGCTGGGAGTACTTCAGGTAGCTGTGCGAGCCGATGCCCGTGGCCACCATGCTCGCCGCCACCAGCCACCAGGCGAAGCGCTGGCCGCTGAAGAAGAAGTCGTTGATGTCCTTGCTGAACTTGGCGAAGTAGGCCCCGAACACCAGGATGAAGACAAAATAGGCGAGGGCTATGCCCGCAATGACCACCACCGCCGTGCGGGGCATGTCGATGCCGAAGGTCACCGCCTCCATGGCCTACTGCCCTCCCTTGAACGGGACCGCCAGCGCCGCGAGAATCCACAGCGCATGCAGCACGGCGAACCAGAAGAATCCGAAGAGGGTCAGGCGGAACCACACCCGGTCATGGTACCGCCGCAGGTCGCAGGCCCCGGTCCGCAACACAAGGTACACCCCGATGAAGAAAAACACCGCGCCGAAACCGTACTTGTAGAGGTGGCTGGTCCAGGGGCTGTCCACCCCGAAGGCCCCCACCACCAGCCGCGGCCACGCATACAGGAACAACAGGATCACCGCGGCCAGCAGCGGCACGCCGGGCCGCCGCTCCCCCGTCCCGACCGATTGCGCCTGACCTGCCATCGCCGCACGCTCCTTCCCGATCCTGTCGCCGGAGGTTGAGCGGGCCGATTCTCCCCGTCAAGGCCAAGCCCGCGAGCGCCGGTAGGCCCGCGCGGCCGACATGCGCCGACCCCGCATGGTCGGTCCGCTGGTGTCCGACCCCGCTTGCTACACTGGCGCCATCATGTGGCTGGCGACACAACACGGGTTCTACAGCATCGTCCAGAAGGCGCCGGACCAGTTCCATGTCCGCGCCCGGGTCCGCCGCGACCTCGACAACCTGCTGCGGCTGGTCGGCTCATCCGTCCCCGTTTACGAATGGCCCGCCGCGGATTACCGCTACCGCATCATCATCGGCCGCCGGCAGCTCATCGACATGATGGCCGCCCTCGCCCTGTCCCTCGATTACCCCAACTTCAAGGAAAAGATCGCCAGCCTCCCCGACCAGCGTCCCAAGCTCGAGGCCTTCCATGAGGTGTGGGAGATCATGGCCGGTCTCCAACAAAACGGCCCGGCACCCGGGGCACCGGACCGTCCGCGGCCGGTCGCGTGAGGCTGGCGGCCCCGCTGGCATGGCCATGCCCGCTCAAAGTGGCAAAGAACCACATTTTGCGCCCCGTGCATACTGTCGCCGGCGCGCCCGTGGCCGGATTGGATTGCAAGCCCGGCAATCCCGCATAGAGTGGAGGGGTCATGCGGGCTTTCCTCCTTGGGTTGCTGGTGCTGCTGGCGCCGACGGTGCCCTGCCTCACGGCCGCTGCCGCCGGGACGGACAACGAGGTCACCTATCCCGCGCTGCTGCAGCCGCTCGCCTTGCTGGTGCCGCACGAATGCCGCCACCTGATTCCCCGCGAGGCCACCGCGCTCGCGGTGCTGCGCATCGACACGGAGGGCCGGGTGGCCGACTGGATCGGCCTCGATGTGCCGCATCCCGCCCTGTTTCCGGCCCTTGACCGCGCCCTCGCGCAAGCCCGCTTCCGCCCGGCCCTGTGGGCGGGCGAGCCCGTCGCGGTTGACCTGCCCGCCCGCATCCCCGTCGGCGAGGCCGTCGCCTTCGGCGTGCTCAATGTGACGCTCTCCGAGCACATCGAGAGCCGCATGGTCGAGGTCGCCCCCGACCTGCATCGCGTGACGCTGAGCCCGGCCAGCCAGCTCGACCAGCCCTTGCGCCTGCGGTCGGAGGGCACCCCGCTGCGGGTCATTGATGACGACGGCACGGCCCTTGCCGGCGCCGTCACCGTCGACTTCTACGTCGACCCGGACGGCCGGCCGCGCCTGATCCGCACCGCGGAGGGTCCGCACCCGGCCCTGCGCGAGGCGGCCGTGCTGACCGTCGCGGGTTTCCGCTTCGAGCCGCCCCGCCGCAACGGCCGCCCCACCGTGGTCAAGGCCCGCATCACCCTGGAGTTCTCCTGAACAGGAAGGCTTGCCGGCGCGGGGGCGGGCTGCCAGCATCCGCCCCATGCCCAAGCACAAGCCGCTGCCGCGTTCCCGCCCGCCGCTCGCCCGCATGGTGCGCATCCACGCCGCCCTGCTGGAGGGCGCCTACCCGAATTGCTCCACCCTCGCCAAGGCCATCGAGGTCGCTTCCAAGACCATCCAGCGCGACATCGAGTACATGCGCGACCAGCTCGGCCTGCCGATCGAGTACGACAGCGTGCGCCACGGCTACGCCTACACCGAGCCGGTGACCTCCTTCCCGACCATTCCCGCCACCGAGGGGGAGGTGCTCGCCCTATTCGTCGCCCAGAAGGCCCTCGAACAGTACCGCGGCACCCCCTTCGAACAGCCCCTCGCCCACGCCTTCGCCAAGCTGTCCCAGGTGCTCCAGGACGCCATCTCGGTCGATCCCGCCGCCCTCGCCTCCGCCCTGTCCTTCCACCACACCGGCGTCGCCGTCACCGACCTCGAGGTGTTCCGACAGGTGACCCGCGCCCTCACCAAGACCCGCGAGCTGGAGTTCGACTACCTCAAGCTCAACGGCCAGCGCCCCGAGCGCCGCCGCGTCCAGCCCTACCACCTCGCCAGCATCGACGGCCAATGGTATCTGTTCGCCCACGACCTCGACCGCGACGACATCCGCACCTTCGTTCTCGGCCGTATCCAAAAGGTCGTCGCCATCGGCCGCCCCTTCCGCAAGCCCGCCGACTTCTCGCTCACCGACCGCCTCATGGGCGCCTTCGGCGTCTTCAAGGGCTCCGGCGACTTCCGCGTCCGCATCGAGTTCGACCCCTACGCCGCCCGCCTCGTGCGCGAACGCATCTGGCACCCCTCCCAGCAGATCACCGACCTGCCCGGCGGCGGCATCCAGCTCGCCCTCCGCCTCGACGCCCTCGAGGAGGTCGAACGCTGGGTCCTCTCCTGGGCCGGCCATGCCAAGGTCATCGCCCCGCCCCAGCTCAAACAGCGCGTCCGCGCCGCCCTCAGGGACATGCAGGACCTCTACACCGCCTCCCCGCCCTGGCTCGCCGAGCTCCACGAGGCCGCCCAGGCCAGCCAGCCCGACCGCCTCCTCCAGCTCGTCCTCGCCCTCGACCGCCGCCGCGACCACCCCCGCCAGCTCCCCCTCCCGCTCCCCGAGGCCTAAAAATCCGGCAATTTATTGTTGACCGATTATTTCCTACTGAAATAGTGGGAAATCATGCGGCTGAGCAAGCGGGCGGAGTACGGGCTGCGGGCGCTGATCAACCTGGGCATCGCCCACGCGGCGGGGCGGGCGCTGGTGCCGGCGGGGCTGCTGGCGCGGGCGGACAACCTGCCGTTGAAGTTTCTGGAGCAGATTCTGCTGACGCTGCGCGCGGCGGGCTACGTGGACACGCAGCGCGGCAAGGGGGGCGGCTATTTCCTGGCGCGGCCGCCGAGGCAGGTCACGATGGGCGAGCTGGTGCGGCTGCTGGACGGGCCGCTGGCGCCGCTGGCATGCGCGAGCAAGACGGCCTACGAGCGCTGCTCGTGCCCGGACGAGGCGCACTGCGGGCTGCGCATGCTGATGATCGACGTGCGCAACGCGGTGGCCGGGATACTGGACCGCTACACGCTGCACGACGTGGTGGAGATCACGCTGCGCAAGCTGCGGCGCACCGGGACGGAGCACTTTTTTCTCGCTCCCGAGGAAGGGTCGGGCGCGGCGCGGGCGCGCGATCCGGCCGATCCGGCGGAGGGATTTTTGGCGGAACGGAGGAGGCGCACATGAAGACCCCATTCACGATCATCCTGGCAGGCTGCTGCCTGTTGCTGGCCGGCTGCGGCGGACGCCGAGCGGCCGGAACCGTCGAGCTGTTGAACGTGTCGTATGATCCGACCCGCGAGTTCTACGCGGAGTTCAACCAGGCCTTCGCGGCCCACTGGAGGGAGCGGACCGGCGAGACGGTGATCGTGCGCCAGTCGCACGGCGGCTCCAGCCGCCAGGCGCGGGCGGTGATCGACGGCCTGGAGGCCGATGTGGTGACGCTGGCGCTGGCGGCCGACATCGACGCGATCGCCGAGCGCGGGCTGCTGGCGCGCGACTGGCAGAGCCGGCTGCCGGCCAACAGCGCCCCGTACCAGTCGACGCTCGCGTTCCTGGTGCGCAAGGGCAATCCGAAGGGCATCCGCGACTGGGACGACCTGGTGCGGCCGGGGGTGGCGGTGATCACGCCCAACCCGAAGACCTCGGGTGTGGCGCGCTGGAACTACCTTGCCGCGTGGGGGTGGGCGCTGCGGCGCTACAACGGCGACGAGGGGAAAGTGCTCGCCTACATCCGGGCGCTGTTCCGCAACGTCCCGGTGCTGGACACGGGCGCGCGGGGTGCCACCACCACCTTCATGGAGCGCGGCATCGGCGACGTGCTGGTCAACTGGGAGAACGAGCTGCTGCTCGCGCTCAAGGAGCGGGGCGACGCATTCGAGATCGTGGTGCCCTCGCTAAGCATCCTTGCCGAGCCGACCGTGGCGCTGGTGGACCGGACCGTGGACCGCAGGGGGACGCGGGCGGTGGCGCAGGCGTACCTGGAATTCCTCTACTCGGATATCGGGCAGGAGCTGGCGGCGCGCCACTTCTACCGCCCGAGCAACCCGCACATCCTGCGCAAATACGCCGCCCAGTTCCCCGCCATCCAGCTGTTCACCATCGACGAGGTGTTTGGCGGCTGGGCGCCCGCGACCGAGAAGCACTTCCGCGACGGCGGCGTCTTCGACCAGATCTACCTCAAGTGACGGGGCCATGAAGGGGAAGCGACCGCAGCGTCCCGACCGGCGGGTCATCCCCGGCTTCGGGTTGTCGATGGGCATCACCCTGACCTACCTGAGTCTGCTGGTGCTGATCCCGCTCGCCGGGGTGTTCATCGCGACCGCGCAGATGTCATGGGAGGACTTTTGGCGGGTGGTGACGGCGCGCCAGGTGGTGGCCGCCTACCAGGTCACCTTCGGGGTGTCCTTCGCCGCCGCCTGCGCCAACGGCGTCTTTGGCCTGCTGGTGGCGTGGGTGCTGGTGCGGTACCGCTTCCCCGGCCGCAAGCTGCTGGACGGCATGGTCGACCTGCCCTTCGCCCTGCCGACGGCGGTGGCGGGCATCGCCCTCACCGCCCTGTATGCGCGGACCGGCTGGCTCGGCCAGTTCTTTTACAGCATCGGCATCGAGACGGCGTATTCGCGGACGGGCATTTTCATCGCCCTCACGTTCATCGGCATCCCGTTTGTGGTGCGCACGGTGCAGCCGGTGATCGAGGACCTTGACCCCGAGGTCGAGGAGGCCGCGGCCACGCTCGGCGCGGGCCGGCTGCGGACATGGCTGACGGTCGTGCTGCCGGCCCTGCTGCCCGCGCTCCTGACGGGCTTCGCCCTGGCCTTTGCGCGCGCCATCGGCGAATACGGCTCCGTCATCTTCATTTCCGGCAACATGCCCCTGCGCACGGAGATCGCTCCGCTGATCATCGTCAAGTTTCTCGAACAATACCAGTATGCCGAGGCCAAGGCGGTGGCGGCGGTCATGCTCGTGGCGTCATTCCTGCTGCTCCTCCTCATCAACCTCCTGCAGCGCTGGACCGAGTCGATCGGCCAGGCGCGCCATTAGGAACCACCCCCCATGGCCTCGATCGTTTCCCGCTTCCGCACGGAACCCCTGCCCAAGGCGCAAGGCGCCATCACCGAGCCGGCATGGTGCCGGCGCCTGCTGATCGGCGCGGCGCTGGTGTTCCTGCTGCTGTTCCTGCTGCTGCCGCTGTTCACCGTCTTTTTCGAGGCGCTGCGGCGGGGCGTGCCCGCGTATCTGGCCACCTTCGGGGATGGCAACGCCCGCGCGGCGATCCGCCTGACCCTCACCGTGGCCCTGATCTGTGTGCCGGTGACGGCGGTGTTCGGGCTCGCCGCCGCATGGGCCATCACCAAGTTCAGCTTCCGCGGCAAGAGCGTGCTGACCACGATCATCGACCTGCCGTTCGCGGTCTCGCCGGTGGTGGCCGGGCTGATCTTCGTGCTGATTTTCAGCGGCACGCACGGCTGGCTCGGGCCATGGCTCGAACAGCATGGCATCCGGGTGATCTTCGCGCTGCCCGGCATCGCCATGGCCACCCTGTTCATCACCCTGCCGTTTGTCGCGCGCGAGCTGATCCCGCTCATGCAGGCACAGGGACGCGACGAGGAATACGCGGCGCTGACCCTCGGCGCGGGCGGGTGGCGCACCTTCTTCCGCGTCACCCTGCCGAATGTCAAATGGGGCCTGTTCTACGGGCTGATCCTGTGCAATGCGCGCGCCATGGGCGAGTTCGGCGCGGTGTCCGTGGTCTCCGGAAACATCAAGGGCCTCACCAGCACCATGCCGCTCTACATCGAGACGCTGTACTTGGAATACGCGACCGTGCCGGCGTTCGCCCTTTCCTCCCTCCTCACCCTCCTCGCCCTCCTCACCCTCATCCTGAAAAACCTCATCGAGTGGCAGGCCGCCCATTGAGCGGCCCGGCACCCCGCGCCGCAAGCCCCAACCCGCAACCCGTCACACCGTGAGCATCCAAGCCCTGAACATCCGCAAGACCTTCGGCGACTACCTCGCCCTCGACGACGTGTCCGTCGAGGTGCCCGACGGCAAGCTGGTGTCCTTGCTGGGCCCCTCCGGCTCGGGCAAGACGACCCTGCTGCGCATCCTGGCCGGGCTGGACTTTCCCGATCCCGGCAGCAACGGGCGTGTCCTGTTTCACGGGGAGGATGTCACCAACACCCGCGCCGGCGAGCGCGGCGTCGGGTTCGTGTTCCAGCATTACGCCTTGTTCCGGCACATGACCGTGGCCGACAACATCGCCTTCGGGCTGCGCTCCAAGCCGCGGGGCCGGCGGCCGGACCGTGCCGCCATCGCGGCGCGGGTGCGCGAGCTCCTCGCGCTCGTCCACCTTGAGGGGCTCGAGAAGCGCTATCCGAGCGAGCTTTCCGGCGGCCAGCGCCAGCGCGTGGCGCTGGCCCGCGCCCTTGCCGCCAACCCGCGGGTGCTGCTGCTCGACGAGCCGTTCGGCGCGCTCGACGCCAAGGTGCGCAAGGACCTGCGCCGCTGGCTGCGCACCTTCCAGGAGGAGATCCGGGTGACCACCATTTTCGTCACGCACGACCAGGAGGAGGCCCTCGAGCTGGCCGACGAGGTGGTGATCATGAACAACGCCCGCATCGAGCAGGTCGGCGACCCGCAGACCGTGTACGACCGCCCGGTGTCGCCGTTCGTCATCGAGTTCCTCGGCAACGTCAACCGCTTCGTCTCGGGTTCCGGCCGGCCGCTCCCCGACGGCGCGCCGCGCGATGTCCTGTACGTGCGCCCGCACGACGTCGAGATCGAGCTGGAGGGCGAGGCCGGGCACGATTACGCGATCCGGGCCAGGGTGCAGCACATCTTCTCGGCCGGCAACTACGGCCGGGTCACCCTGGAGCGCCTTGCCACGCGCGAGGGTTTCGAGGCGGAGGTGCCGCGCGAGCGCCTGCGCGAGCTGCAGCTGCGCCCCGGCATGGAGGTGTCCGTGGTGTTCCGCCACGTGCGCCTGTTTCCCAAGGGCCGGTTCACCGAGGCGGACGTCAAGGACGGCCGGCTGGTGGCGACCGCTTGAGGGCCGCACCGGCCACCAACCTTTTTTCTCGCGGCCGCGCCGTGCCTGCGCATCGATGGGGCGCGCGCAATGACCTGGGAAATCGCATTCATGCTGGCGCTGCTGGTGGTGATGCTGGCGGCCTTCATCTGGGAGCGGGTCCCCGTCGAGCTGACGGCGATGAGCGCCTTCGCGCTGTTGCTGGTGCTCGGGCTGCTGAGCCCGGATGGCGCCATGGCGGTGTTCGCCAACGCGGGGCCGATCGCGGTCGGGGCGATGTTCATCATCAGCGCGGCGCTGGAGCGCTGCGGGGCGATCGAGCTGGTGGCGAGCGGGCTCAACCGCATGCCGAAGATGGGCATCACGGCGGTCTTGCCGCTGCTGATCCTGCTGGTGGCCGGGGTGTCCGCGTTCATCAACAACACGCCGGTGGTGATCGTGTTCCTGCCGATCGTGCTGAGCCTCGCCCGCAAGATGGAGATTCCCGCCTCGAAGCTGTTGATCCCGCTGTCCTACGCGTCGATCTTCGGCGGCACCTGCACGCTGGTCGGGACCAGCACCAATATCATTGTCAGCTCGATGGGGGTGCGGGCGGGCCTGCCGCCCTTCGGCATGTTCGAGCTGGCGGCGGTCGGCGTCCCGCTCGCCGTCGCCGGCACGCTGTTTTTGACGCTGCTGGGACCGCGCCTGCTGCCGGTGCGGGAGACCATCACCGCGATGCTGACCGAGGAGGAGCGGCGCGAATACATCGCCGAGGCCTACATCAAGGAGGGCTCGCCGATGATCGGCAGGACCCTTGCGGACACCCCCCTTGGCAAGCTCCGCAATTTCCGCGTCATCGAGCTGCTGCGGCACGGCGTGCGCCTGCCGACCCCGCCGATGCAGACCCAGCTGGCCGCGGGCGACCGGCTGGTGCTGGCCATGTCGCCGCGCGCCATCCCGCACGCCCATCACGCCGAAGGCATCGACCTGCTCGGGCCGTTCGGCGAGGGCCTCGCGCAGATCAGCCTGAGCGAGGGCGTGATCGTCGAGGGCGTGCTCGGCCCGGACTCCAAGCTGATCGGCCTGTCGCTGGCCGAGCTCAACTTCCGCCAGCGCTACCGGATGGTGCCGATCGCCGTGCACCGGCAGGGCAAGCGCCTGCGCCAGGATTTCGAGAACATCAAGCTCGCCTACGGCGACACCCTGCTGCTGCTGGGAACCCGCGAGGCCATCGACCAGATGCGCGGCGGCGAGGACATCCTGATCCTCGACCGGCCGCCCGTGATCCTCGAGGCCCGCCGGCGCAAGCTGCCCCTCATCGTGGCGGTGATCGGCGGGGTGATCACCGCCGCCACCACCGGCCTCATGCCGATCGCCGCCGCGGCGATCATCGGCTGCGTGGTGCTGCTGCTGACCAAGTGCATCACCACCAAGGAGGCGTACGAGTCCATCCATTGGCCGATCCTGTTTTTGATTTTCGCCATGCTGGGGGTGGGCACCGCGATGGAGACCACCGGCACCTCCGCCTGGCTGGCCGAGCGCATGGTCGGCGGGGTCTCCGCCGTGGTCCCCGAAAGCTGGCGCCTGACGGCCCTGCTCGCCGGGGTGTACCTGATGACCACCGTCCTCACCGAGCTGCTTTCCAACAACGCCGCCGCGGTGCTGCTGGCCACCATCGCCATCGGCTTGGCCGAATCGTTCGGGGTGGATGCCCGCCCCTTCCTGATCGCCATCGCGGTGGCGGCCTCGGCCAGCTTCGCCACCCCGATCGGGTATCAGACCAACACCTACGTTTACGGCGTCGGCGGCTACCGGTTCGCCGACTTCGTGCGCATCGGGGTGCCCCTCAACGTGCTGGCTTTCATCGTGACGATGGCCGTCATCCCGCTGGTGTGGCCGTTTTAAGTCCTTGCATGGCGACAGCCCACGGCTAAAGTCGCATCCCCAAATCCGTGGCAAGACGATGAGCGACAGCATCCGTGCGGGCGCGGGATCCGGGGCCAAGGCTGACCACAAGCTGCTTTTGGTCGACGGCCGGCGCTTTTGGATCAAGGGGGTCAGCTATGGCAGCTTCCGTCCCAACTCGGCGGGCGAGCCATTCCCCGAGATCGGGAGGGTGCGCGAGGACTTCGCCCGCATGCGCGAGAACGGCTTCAACGTGGTGCGCCTGTACGACGCGCCGAGCGAGCGCATCGCGGACGCCGCCTGGGAGTGCGGGTTGCGGCTGATGGTGGACGTGTGCTGGGGCCCGCGCGGGCGCGAGTTGCGCGAGCCCGAGACCCTCGCGATGATGGTGGAGTACACGCGCCGGAACGTGCGCGCCCTGGCCGGGCATCCGGCGATGTTCCTGTATTCGCTCGGCAACGAGATACCGCCGCTCACGGTGCGCTGGTACGGACGCCACCACATCGCCAAGTTCGTGCGCATGCTCTACGACAACGTCAAGGAGATCGCCCCCGGGGCGCTGGTGACCTACGTCAACCACCCGCCCACCGAGCACCTCGACGCACTGCTCGACTTCCTCGATGTGGCCGCCTACAACGTCTACTTCGAGGACAACGAGGCGTTCCGCAAATACCTCGCGCGGCTGCAATTGCTGGCGGGCGACCGGCCCCTGATGCTGGCCGAGCTCGGCCTTGACAGTTCGCGCAACGGCCCCGAGGCGCAGGCCCGCTTCTTCCAGGAATACCTGCCCGTGGTGTTCGACCGCGGCCTGTGCGGCGCGGTCGTCTACAGCTGGACCGACGAGTGGTCGATCCACGGCGAGGCCATCGTCGGCTGGTCGTTCGGCCTGACCCGGGCCGACCGCACCCCCAAGTCGGCGCTGTCCGCGGTCAAATCCCTGTTCGAGGTGCTGCCCGGGTTCCTCCCCGGGGAGCGCATCCCCCGCATCTCCGTAGTCGTCTGCACCTACAACGGCAGCGCCACGCTGGCCGACTGCCTGCGCTCGCTCACCCGCCTGGTGTACCCCGACTACGAGGTCATCGTGGTTGACGACGGATCGACCGACACCACTCCCGAGATCGCCAGCCGCTTCCCGGTGCGCTACCACCGGCAGCCGACCAACGGCGGCCTCAGCCTCGCCCGCAACGTCGGCCTGGCGATGGCGACCGGGGAGATCGTTGCCTACATCGACGACGACGCCGAGGCCGACCCGCACTGGCTGTACTTCATCGCCGCGTCGCTGAAACGCACGGCGGTGGCGGTGGGCGGCCCCAACTTCGCCCACCCGAAGGACGGCTTTGTCGCGCAGTGCGTCGACCAGTCGCCGGGCAACCCCGTGCACGTGCTGCTCAACGACGAGCTGGCCGAGCACATACCCGGCTGCAACATGGCCTACAAGAAACCGGCGCTCGAGTCGATCGGCGGGTTCGACCCCACCCACCATGTGGCCGGTGACGACGTGGACGTGTGCTGGAAGCTGCTCACGCGCGAGCAGCGCATCGTGTACAGCCCGAGCGCGATGGTCTACCACCGGCGGCGGCCGACGGTGCGCGCGTTCCTGCGCCAACAGAAGAACTACGGGTTCGCCGAGGGCCACCTCGTCGACCGCCACCCCGGCCGCTTCAACATGCTCGGCTACGGCGCCTGGCAGGGGCGCATCTACGGCGCCGGTTCCGGCGACTGGCTGTCCGAAAAGCTGCGCTTCCTGGTGTCGCCCAAGATTTACCACGGCCGCTTCGCCGGCGCGCGCTTCCAGAGCGTCTACCACGCCTTCGGCGACAACATGCTGGCGTTCGCCACCATCATCGAGTGGCAGCTGCTGGCGCTCTCGCTGCTGGCGGCCGCCGCGCTGGGCCTCGGCATGGGCGGCGGCCCGCTGCCATGGGTGTTGCTGCTGGCCGGAACGGCCACCGGCGCGCTGACCCTGCTGGCGGTGCTGCTCGCCGGGCTCAACGCCGTGCGTGTCAAAAAGTGGCGCGGCCGCCGCGCCCGCTGGAAGGGCTTTTGCATCACGGCGTTCCTGCACCTCGCGCAGCCCGTGGTGCGCGGGTTCGGCCGCCTCAAGGCGTGGTGGCATCTGCGCCACCGGGAGCACCGCTATTTCAAGGTGGGCTGCCTGTGGGGCAACCTGGAGAAGCGCGTGCTGTGGCTCGAACTGATGCAGCGCAACTTCCGCACCTGCGGCTGGATCTGCGAGCAGAGCTCGGACTGGGAGGATTCCGATCTGAAGATAACCGGCCCCGGTCCGGTCCGGGCGACGTTCTGCAGCACCTACGAGGAAATCCTGACCTCCGGGGAGAAGCAGCTGCGCTTCCGGGTGCGGGCGCGGCCGAAACTGTGGGCCGTCGCGCTGGCCCTGGTGCTCGCCGCCGGGATGGTGGTCAGCCTGACGACGGCCTTCACCTGGCCGCTCGTCGTGCCGCTCGCCCTCGTGCTGCGCTGGCTGGTGATGAGCAGGCGGCACATGATCCGGGCGGTCTCGCACATCGCCTTCGAGTGCGCCCAGGCGCTTGACATGCCGGAGGCAAAGTAGCCGTGCGGACGCGGATGCTCGCCCATCTGGCGGCGGCCCCGTGGGACCTGGGCCGCGGCGGCCTGCTGCTCGCGGCCGCCATCGCGGTCGAGCTGCTGCTGCCCTGGCCGACCAAGTGGCTCATCGACAGCGTGCTTGCGGACCAGCCCTTTCCGGCGTGGCTGCAGGGTGTCTGGGACGCCCTCGGCATGGCGGCGCCGCTGCAGCACGCGGCGGGCTTGGGCGCGCTGGTGGTGCTGCTGGCGGTCGCGCACAAGGGCCTGTACGCGCTCAGCCAGCACTGGCTGATCCGGGCGGGCAACCGCATGGTGCTGCGGCTGCGCGCCGCCGTCATCCGCCACCTGTTTCAGTTGTCGTTGGCATTTCATGACAAGGAGCGGGTGGGCGACCTGTTGTACCGCGCGGCCTACGACACGCAGACCGTCCAGACGCTGCTGTCCGGGGCGATCGTGCCGCTGGCCACCGGGGTCCTCAACGCGGGCGGCATCCTCGTGGTGATGGCCGCGGTCGACGCCACCTTGACGCTGGCGGCGGTGGCCACCGTGCCGGTCCTGGCGGTGATCATCCACGTGTTCGGGCGGCGCATCGAGCGGCAGGCGCGCGCCTACCACGACCGCGAGTCCGAGCTGGCCGCCACGATCCAGGAATCGCTCTCCTCGATCCGCACGATCCAGGCCTTCACGATGGAGGGGTGGGCCGGGCGCGTGCTCGACCGCCAGGCCGGCGCCTGCCTCGAGGCCGGCCAGCGCAAGGTCGTGACCGAGCTGCTGTTCTCGCTGGCGGTGGGCGTGACGATGGCGGTCGGGTCGGCGCTGGTGATCTGGCTGGGGGCCCGGGCTGTGCTGGACGGCCGGCTGTGGCCGGGCGACATTGTCGTGTTCCTTGCCTACGTCGGCATGCTCTACAACCCGCTCAGCGCCGTCACCCGCAGCTTCGGCACCGCCCGCGGCGCGCTCGCCCAGCTGCGCCGCCTGCAGGAGATTCTCGACCGCGAGCCCGAGGTGCGCAACCGGCCCGACGCCGTGCGCCTGCCGGTGGTGCGCGGCGAGCTCGCACTCGAGGGAGTGGATTTCCACTACGCGGCGGACCGGCCCTGCCTGCGCGGGATCAGCCTGCGCGTCCGCGCCGGCGAGGTGGTCGGGCTCGCCGGGCGCACGGGCTCCGGCAAGACCACCCTCGCGCACCTGCTGATGCGCTTCTACGACCCGGTCGCGGGAACGGTCACGCTGGACGGCCACCCGCTGCCGGAACTGGACCTGTTCTGGCTGCGCCAGCAGTTCTCGATCGTCATGCAGGACCCGCTGCTGTTCTCAGGCAGCATCCGCGACAACATCGGCTACGGCCGGCCGGGGGCCACAGCGGCGGAGATCGAGCGCGCGGCGGCCCTCGCCCAGGCCGACGACTTCATCCGCGCCCTGCCGCAGGGTTATGACACGCTCCTTGGCGAGCGCGGCGTGAACCTCTCCGGCGGCCAGCGCCAGCGGCTCTCCATCGCCCGCGCGTTCCTCAAGGACGCGCCGATCCTGATTCTCGATGAGCCGACCTCGGCCCTCGACGCCGCCACCGAGCAGGCGCTGGTGTCCGCCCTCGAGTTGCTCATGCGCGGCCGCACCACCATCATCATCGCCCATCGCCTCTCGACCCTCCGCCGCGCCGACCGCGTCGTGCTGCTCGAGGCCGGCCGCATCGTCGAGCAGGGGCCGCTGCAGGAGCTGCTGGCGCGGCCCGGGCCTTTCCGCGAGCTCTGGGACAGCCAGACCGGTTAGAGCCGGCCGCCGCATCAACCGGCGTTCTTGAGCAGCGGGCGGTCGACCCGCGCGGGGTGCTCCCCGGCGCCGACATGGGCCGGCGGGGGCTGACGGCGGCCGCGCCACGGGCGCGCCGGCGCCCCTGGACGCTAGACCGTGAAATGGCGCTTCAGCCGCCCGATCGGCCGCTCCACGAACCGGTAGCACAGCCACGCCACCAGCAGCGTGGCCGGCACCAGCACCGTCCAGCGCCAGTCGCAGTCGAGCACCGGGCCGAGCCACGCGCGCACCCCGGGCGGCAACAGATAAACGGTGAAATGGTGGATGGCGAAAATGCTGTAGCTGGATCTGCCCAGCGTGCACACGGCCCTGTTCGAGAGGATGCGGCCGGGCAGGCCGCCGAAGCCTCTCGCTGCGGCGTCCACCAGCCAGGCGAAAAACAGCGAGTCGACAAGGGGGCGGACTCCGTAAAAGTAGCCCACGGGGACGGGCAGGACCCCCGGGAAGAGCAGCCCCAGCGCCACCGGACCGCCGAGCAGGAGGCCGACGCGGGCCAGTCGCCGCATCAGGGGAGCGGCCGCATCCCCGCGCGCGTGCAGGACGGCCACGAGGGCGCCGATTCCCAGTTGGTCCCAGCCCGCCCACGGGACGAGAAAGGTCCCCATTCCGTGGAGGCCCGTCGCGAGGCAGCCCGTCCGCCAGCCGACCGCCGCCAGGACGAGGACCACCGGGGCGCGCGTCTCCCAGCGTCGCGGCAAGGTCAATACCAGCGTGGGCCAGAACAAATAGAACTGCTCGAGCACGGCCAGCGACCAGAAATGGGAGTAGGGACCGATCCATTCGCCCCGCAGCAGGATGCCCCAGTTGGCGGTGAAGGTCGCCAGCCACACCGCGTTGTCCCGCGCCTCCGGCATCCCGGCCAGCAGACCGGCGGCGACCACGGCCGCGTACACCGGAAGGATGCGGATGTAACGGCGCGCGTAGAAGGCCGCCAGCGCCCGTCCCATACCGCCGCCGCCGCTTCGCACGCGGTCCTTGAACAGGAGCAGCTGCCGCGTGGTGAAGTAGCCGCTCAGCATGAAGAACAGCTCCACTCCCCGGCCGAAGATCGTGAAATGCACCTCCACGAGGTAGTGGTGGAACATCACCACCAGGACGGCCAGCAGGCGCAGGGCGTCGATCTGCTGCAGATAGCCGGAGTAGATGCCGGGGCCGGCTTCCCGCGGTGCCAGCCCGGAGCCTGCTGGAGCGGCCGCGTCCATCACTCGCGCGCCACCCAGCGCAGGCCGCGCCGCATCAGTTCGGCCGCCTCCGGAATGTCCCAGATCGTCGGTTGGTGCCCAAGGGCGTTGTAGAAGACGCGCCCCGCCCCCCAGCGCTTGGTCCACACCTGCGGCATGTCCACCTGCCCGTTGGTCGCGTGCGGCCCGTCCGCCACCGGAAACCGCGTGGTCGCCAGCACCTCCACCGCCGGGTCAACATGCAGGTAGTACTGCTCCGAGGTGACGGTGAAATCCCGCAGACCGGCCGTGATCGGGCTCGAGCTGTTGCGGATGTGCACGCGGTAGGTGACCCCGTCGGTGCCGGGATGGCTCACCCACTGCCCGCCGGTCATGAACTGCCAGTCCACATCCTCGCGGAAGGCGTCACACATGCCCCCGTGGCAGCCGGCCAGCCCCGTACCCGCCGCCACCGCCGCCCGCACGTTCGCGCTCTGGTCCGCGGCGATCTTTCCCATGGTCCAGATCGGCACAATCAGGTCCAGCCGGCGCAAGGCCGCGCCATCATTGAACGCGTCCAAGCTGTCCGCCACCGCCACCGTAAAGCCGTCCGCCCGCAGCCAGCCCGCGAAAATTTCCGCGGTCCGCGCCGGGGCGTGCCCCTCCCACCCGCCTTGCACGATCAGGGCCTGTTTCATGCCCGGCACAGCAGCCCCATCCGTCGCCCTTGTCAATCCGCCCCCGGCAAACTATCGGGGCGGAGACGGGGGAGCGGAGACGGGGACAGGGCTCAGCGACCAATACACGCCGAATGTGCAGGGGCAGATTCGCCTTTACCGCCAGGCCCTCAGCACGGAGCCGCGGCTGGTCGAGCCGGAGGACATTCAGCGCACGGTGGCCAACCTGGCGGAGGCTATCCGGTTGCTCAATGGCATGGGGGCGCGGCTCTTCCTTGTGCCCAATATGCCGCGGTGCACCGGACGCCGTACGCCGCGACCTTGCCCGACGCGACGCGCCTGCTGCTGGCCCGGCTGCATGCCGCCGCCGGGTTTCCATGCCGCCGCATCCCTGCGGGGGTGCGGCGGCCTGCTGTTTTCGGCCATGTTCCGCTTTACAGCGCGGTGGTGCTTCGCAGGGTAAGGACATGAGCCGCGATGCCCTGCATCCCACCTCCGGCTATTCCCACAGCGAGGAGTGGGCCAATGCCCTCACCCACGGGGTCGGGGTTGCCCTCAGTTTGACCGGCTTGGTGGTGGCGGTGGTTTTGGCGAGCCTGCACGGGGACCCCTTCCTGATTGTTGCCTGCGCGATTTACGGCACGACGCTGCTGCTCTTGCACCTTGCCTCGACCCTCTATCACACCGCCCGCGACCTGCGGCGGAAGAAAGCCTTTTTGGTCGCGGACCACAGCTGCATCTACCTGCTGATCGCGGGCACCTACACGCCCTTTGTGCTCGGGCCGCTGCGCGGCGCGGTCGGGTGGACGCTGTTCGGGGTCATCTGGGGGCTGGCGCTGCTGGGCATCCTGCGCGAATGCCTCTGTCCGCGCCGCGGCTCATGGGTTTCCGTCGGCATCTATCTCGCGATGGGGTGGCTGGTGGTCTTTGTGCTGGGGCCGTTGGTGGAGGCGCTCTCCGCCGCGGGGCTGGCGTTGGTGCTGGGCGGCGGCCTGCTGTACTCGGTCGGGGTGCTCTTCTACAAGTGGCACGGGCTGAGGTTTCACCATGCCATCTGGCACGTGTTTGTGATGGCCGGCGCCACCTGCCAGTTCCTCGCGGTGCTCACGTTGATGGGCTAATCGGCCGCGGCGGGCGCCTTGCGCAAGGCCCAGCCGCCGGTGCAGAAGCGCCACAAATCGCCCCATGTGATGGCCTGCACCTCGGCGTCGAGAGTGAGCTGGAGTTCCTCGAACGAGCGGATGGGCGGGGCCGCCTGCAGTTGTTCCGGGCGGCTGGCGGCGACCGGTTCGAGGGTGAGGGCGCCGCTGCCGCTGACTTGGATCGACCAGATGCCCGGTTCCAGCGAGCGGTAGATGATCTTGCCGTAGCTGAGTCCGGGCCGCCCCCAGTCGACCGTCTCCCAGACCGGATCGATGACCAGCGCCTGCTGCGGCGGCGTGCCTTGGTCAAACACGCGGCGAATCCAGATGCGCCCGTCGCCGACCACATAGTCCACGAAAATCTCGCGGCGCGGGTCGTACGGGGTCGGTATCCGCCGCACGTGCCCGTCGACGGTGCGGATCAATACGGCCAGCGATTCGTCGGTCACCTCCAGTTCGGTGATGGCGGAACGGCGCACGGCATCGTTGTAGTGGGCGGCAAGGGCGGCATAGTCGTGGGCAAGGCGCTGCAGCTTGTCGCGGTAGATGCGGGAGGCGACCTCCTCGCGCAGCCAAAAGTAGCCGCCCACCACGGCCGCCGCCGTCAGCAGGGCGGTGAACAGATATCCGATCCAGCGGTGCATGATGGCAGACTGGCTCCAGCCGGTTGGACAGGCCAGCCCAATCGCGGGTTCAACCGTTCAGGGCGTTGAGCGCGTCGCCGATGCGCCGCAGGTAGGGAAACGTGAACAGCCCGGTCTGGTGGCCGTCGCTGAACACGAGGCGCAGGGCGTAGCGGCCGACCCATTCATGTCCGACCACCCGGACCCCCGGGAAGGCGGTGCGGGGATCGCCCCCGTGGATGCGGCCGAAGATGTCCGGCTCCCCCATGTTTTCGGCGCTGGGGGAGAGCAGCCGCAAGGTCTCCATCGGGTAATAATCCTCGCGCCCGTCGGCCCAGCGGATCGCCACGGTGTCGCCGATCAGATCGACGGCCTGCGGTGGCGGGACGGCGTTCATGCGAGGCAACGGACACCGGTTTGCCGGCGTGTCAACTCACATCCGCCGCAAGGCTGTATACAGCAGGCGCGCCCCCAGCCTGATCGGCATCTTGCCCGTGTTGATCGTCAGGTGGTAGGCGTGCGGGTCATCGACCTCCTCGCAGAAGTGCGAGCGCACGAACGCCGCCTTGGCGCGGTCCTCGCGGCGCAGGTATTTCTCGGCCTCCTCGAGGGAGACGCCCAATCCCTCGGCCGCCCGCTCAAGGCGGAACTCGAACGGCGCCACCACCCGCACCCGCAGCACATGCGGCAGCTCGCGCGTGATGATGTGCGCGCCGCGCCCGATCAGGATCACGTTGCCGACCTTGGCCAGCCGCAGAATCGTGTCGCAGGTGTGCTGGAACAAGTCCCACAGGGGCGGATGCACGCCGACAATTTCGTTGATCACGCCGCGCAGCTCCTTGGGCTTGTCCTCCGGCATGTAGGCGGCCACCGAGCTCGGCAACCCGTGGTCTTCGAGGATTTTGGCAACGAGATCGCGGTCAAACAGGGCCCATGGCTCGGCCCCCAGCTTGGAGTCGCGTTGCAGCAGCTTCAGCAGCTCCTCGGCCATCTCATGGCTGCCGCTGTAGGGCTCCCGCGAAATGGCCACCGCCAACGCCTTGCGCTCCTCCTGGTCGCTCGGGCGCATGAAGTGGCTGCTGATAAAGGCCCGGCACAAAGAGAGACTGTCGTGGGTTGTCAGGGTCATGCTTATATCCTAACAAATTCCCACGCCGCGAAAAGCCGAATCGGCGCGGCCGCAGGCGATTTTCCGGCGGCGGCGGGGGCGCCGCCGCTACAGCAGGCGATCGGCGGCGGGGGCGCCGCCGCTGCGGGCTACTTGATTTCCCGGTGCAGGGTGTGGCGCCGCAGGTGCGGATTGTACTTTTTCTTCTCAATCCGGCCCTGCTGCAGCTTCTTGTTGCGGCAGGACATGTAGCGCGACACCGGCTTGCCCTCGGCGCGCGCTTCGGTGCATTCCAAAATGATGTGTTCTCGTGGCATGGGACAACTCGGTTAAGGCGCACGCTGGGAGAAATCGCCCGGCGCGCAAGCCAGAAGTGCGGCGCGGGCGCGGGCGGGCCGCGCATGGTGAACAAAAGAGCACATTTTGCTTGCCTGAATTTTATCAGCCGGGCAAGTTGCCAATCACAAGCAGGCAACCTCATCCTTTTTGATCATGGCACGCGTACCCGGAAAACCGACCGGCGCGGGCGAAGGCAACCGGGCCCTCGACCTGGCGCTGTCCGCCATCAACAAGCAATTCGGCGAGGGCGCCATCATGCGCCTTGGCGAGGCCAGCAAGGCCGAGATTCCGGTGATCCCGACCGGCTGTCCGTCGATCGACCTTGCGCTCGGCATTGGCGGGCTGCCGCGCGGCCGCATCAGCGAAGTGTACGGGCCGGAATCCTCGGGCAAGACCACCCTGTGTCTGGCGCTGATCGCCCAGGCCCAGCGCTCCGGCGGCAACGCCGTGTTCATCGACGTCGAGCACGCGCTTGACCCGCGCTATGCCCGGGTGGTCGGCGTGGATGTCGACAACCTGATGGTGTCGCAGCCGGAGTGCGGCGAGGACGCGCTCAACATCGCCGAGACGCTGATCCGCAGCGGCGCCATCGACATCATCGTCATCGACTCGGTGGCGGCGCTGGTGTCGAAGGTCGAGCTGGAGGGGCAGTTTGGCGACAGCACGGTCGGGCTGCAGGCGCGCATGATGAGCTCGGCGATGCGCCGGCTGACCGCGGCCATCAACCGCACCCAGTGCGTGTGCCTGTTCACCAACCAAATCCGCGAGAAGATCGGGGTGATGTTCGGCAATCCCGAGACCCAGCCGGGCGGGCGGGCGCTCAAGTTCTTCGCCTCGATCCGCATGGACATCCGGCGCATCGGCGCGATCAAGGATGCCAGCGGCGTGGTGCGGGGGAACCGCACCCGGCTCAAGGTGGTCAAGAACAAGCTCGCCCCGCCATTCACCGAGTGCGAGTTCGACATCATGTACAACGAGGGCATTTCGCGCACCGGTTCGGTGCTGGACCTCGGCTTGGAGCACAAGATTCTCGAGAAGAAGGGCTCATGGATTTCCTATGAAGGCACCTTGGTGGGGCAGGGGCGCGAGGCCGCCAAGCAGTTCCTGCTGGAGAACCCCGAGGTGATGGACAAGATCACCAAGGCGATCTACGAGAAGGTCAAGGTGGTCGGCGGCAGCCTGCTCGGGCATGTTGACGACAACGGCGGCGCGGTCGAGGAGCCGGCGGATTGAGGGGCGCCCACCCGCTTCCCTGCTCAATTTCACCAAGACACAACGGCACTGGGGCTGCACCGTGGAGCGCATGGCGTCTCCGCGAGCGGTCGCCCGTTCGGGCATGGTTGGGTTGGAAGCGGCATTTCCGGCCTTACGCGTCCGCCCACGGCCAGCGGACGCAGCCGCTGATCTCGGGGAAGGCGACCAGATCGGCGTGGCCCTTGAGCGCGCAGGTGGTGACGGCGTGGCCGGCGAGCACGGAGCGGGCAAGGGCGAGGGTGCGGCCGCTGACGCTGACGTCGTCCACCAGCAGCAGGCGGGCTCCGGCCGGCCACGGCGGCGGCGCCGGCGGCGCGGCGAAGCGGGGCCCGCCGGGCAGGGGCTGGTTGGCATCGTCGCGGTGGGCGATTGCCAGCAGATGAACCGGCAAGCCGCCAAGCTGATGGGCGATCAGAAGGGCGGGGACCAAACCGCCGCGCAGGATGCCGACCACGCCATCGACCGGCGGGAAGGTCATGCCGTGCAGGCGGGCGGAAATCCGCTCAAAGGCCAGGGGAATTCTTTCCATGCGGCTCAGGCGGCGTGCGGGCGGTGGCGGCCGAACCACCAGCCGATCAGGGCGAGGATGGCGAGTCCGGGCGTGGCACGCAGCAGGATGCCGGGCACGGCGGCCAGGCTGAGGGGGAACGACGCTCCGGTACCCGGCAACAGGGTTCCCGGCAAGGCGCTGATGACGAGGGCCAGCGCGTACCCGAGCGGGCCAATCAGCCATGCGGGCAAGCGCGCCCGCAACTGCCAATGACCGACGAGTATAAACAGCACCAGTTGGGCGTTGAGCAGGATGGCCATCGCCAGCAGCGGGTGGCCGGTAAGCAGGTGGTTGAGCCACGGGGCAAGGAAGGCCGCCGCGAGCGCGACGCCGGTGCGGCCCAGCAGCAGGGCGCCAAGCGGGGCGTAGAAGATCGGCAGCAGGTGCGCCCCCAGCGGGGAGTCATCCCATGAGGGGAGCAGGTGCACCAGAAACGGCAGCAGCAGGCTGATGGCCAGCACCAGCGTGGTCTCGCGCACGGCCGCGGCGAGGCGCGCCGCCGACAAAGCCGGGGCGCCCGTCATGGCCCGAAAACCCTCCATTCGCCGCTGCCGAAAGCGTAGACCCACGGGTAGGGATGATCGGGCATCAGCGTGAAAACCCATTCCTCCCCGCGCATGGAGTAGAGGTAGGGAAACCAGGCGTCACCGCCCGCCAGCCAGCCGCCGGTGATGATGAACCAGAACCATGGGCCGGGCGGTTCCGGATAAACATAGCCCCAGCCGAACGGTTCATGCTCCAGCCACGCGCCATGGCTGGCGCGCAGGCGGCCGAAGGCGGGCGTGTCCATGCCCCCCGCCGCCGCCGGCCGGAGCTGGGGGAAGGCCTTGACCAAGGGATCGCCCGCAATCTGCGTCAGGGCAAGGCCGCCCGCGCTCCCGAGCGTCAGGGCGAAGGGCCCGTCCGGCGCGACCATGACCCCGGCCAAGGGGGCGGCATGGGCCTGCGAGCCGAGCACCGTTCCGTCCGGCAGGGCCAGCCGCACAAGGGCGCTGGGTGTCCAGATGCGGGCTTCCGGCCGGTCCGGCGGCAGCTCAAGGGCCAGGATCGGCTGCGCCGCGGACGCGGTGTAGCGCAACACGGGCTCGGACAACCCCGGCGCGAGCGTGTAGAGGCGCCCGGCATCGGCGAACACCAGCAGGTTGGCGGGCAGGCTGAATCCGGCGCAGTCAAGCCGCGCCGTGGCGGGCAGGGCGAAGCGCACGACCGCGCCGTCCCCGAGGCGGACCATGCGGGCGGCGCGCGGGCCGGTCTGCAGGACGGCCCGGTCCAGATCGAGAAAGCGGACTGCGGTCCACAGCGCGGACGGATCGGCCGCGACCGCGCGCTCGAGGCGGAGTTCCCCGCCCTCGAGGATGCGGATTTGGAGGGCGCCGTCGCCGGACATCAGCGCAAGGCGCGGCGACCACAGGGCGGCGGCGAGGGCCACGGGCGTCCAGTCCCCGATGGCCATGGGCGCGCAGGCGGCGGCCGGGTCGGCCACAAGGGACAGCCCGCCCGCCTCGAGCGTGAGACGCACGACCACGGGGCCTTGCGGGCGGCGCAGCACGGCGCCCGCCAGCGGCCGGCCGGCGGCGCCGGCTTCCTCAGGCTGCGCCGCGCCGTCGGCGAGCCGGAGCCGGAAGGCGCCCATGTCCGTATCGAGCGTTCCGATACCCGTTGCCAGGGACAGGCCGGCCGCCGCCAGCCGCCCGCGCAGGGGCGGTTCCAGCAGCGGTCCGGGCGCCGGGCCGCCCACCGCGTGCAGCGCCCCGTGTTCGGTGAGCGCCAGCAGGGTGCCGTCGTTCAGCGCGTGCAGTCCGACCACCGCGGCGTCCAGTTCGGCGCCGCGGCTCACCGTGCGCGTGTCGAGGTTGACGCTCAGGATGGCGCCGTCCGCGAGGCCCAGAAACAGGATGCCGGCGCCGTTGTGCGCGGCGGAGCGCACCGGCACGGCCCCGATGTTGAGCGATGCCTGTTCGGCCATGTTGGCGGGGGAAAGGAAGCGCAACCGCCCATCCTGATCCCAGCACAGCAGGGGCCCGCCACTGCCCGGCGCGAGCAGCAGCCCCCGGATTCCCACATTGGAAACCTTCCGCGAACTGGTGCTGTACTGGGTGCCGGAGCGCGCGATCCGCTGCACCTGGCCGCTGTGGTCGCCGGTGAACACCGTCGCCGCGGTCGCGTCGAGCGCCAGCGCGTGGACCTGCTCGATGCCGGTCGACTGGCTGTGAACCACCGCAAGGTCGGACGCCCGCAGAAAGGCGTGGGCCGAACCGTCGCCGGCGACAACGATTTCGGCGCCGTCGGCGGTCTGGCCGACCGCGCCGAGGGCCGCCCCGCCGACCGCGGTCTGGCGCAGGCCGGCGGCCGTGCTCCAGCGGTACAGGTTGCCGCGGTAATCGCCCCATGCCGCCTGGGCGCCGTTGGCGCTCAACGAGAGGGCCGCCACCGGATACGGCGGGTTGCTGAAAGCGAAGGCATCTCGCGCGCCGCCGAGGTCGCGGACCACAATGCGCCCGTCGGCGGTGCGCACGGCAAGGGTCGAGCCGTCCGCGGAAAACACGCCCTGGACGATCGGGGCGTCGAGCCCTTCGCTGCGCCAGAGGTCGCCCGCCGCCGGCAGCGCCGGCGGCGCGGCGGTCAGCAGGAGCGGCAGCAGGATGCGGGACGCACGCATGGCGGACGGGCTGGTAAGGGTCACAGGCGCAGCGGGGGTGCGGCGTCCGCGTCCGATGGATTGATCGCGGTCGGGCCGGTGCGGAAGATCGGCGCCAGCGGGTCCATGCCGATCATGCCGGCGACCGAGGGATGCATCTGGTAGGTGCGGCACAGGCCGTCCAACGCCTCGCCGCGCAGCTCGATGTCCTCGAGCGCGAACGCGCCCATGCCGGCCTGCGCGCAATAGCGCAGGTAGGCCGGCAATTCCGGGGCAAGGCGCATGGCCTTGAGGGCGTCCTCGATCCCGATCAGCTCGCAGCAGATGCGGTCGGCGGCCAGCCAGTCGGGGGAGGCCACCGCGACATGGGAAGGGACCGCGGTGCCCCAGATCGGTCCCCGGCCCTCCATGCCCTCGTGGCCGTCGATCACCGCCAAGTCGGGCCGCACCCCCCGGTAGGCGAGCAGAAACAAATTGTCGTGCAGGTCCTGGTTGCGGGCGCCGTGCATGCGCCCCTTGTCGGAGCGGCCGCCGGCGCCGCGGAAGTTCTTCACGTCGATCACCGGGCTGGCCATGAAGACATTCTTGCCCGAGAAGGTCGCCACCGCGTTGTTGTGCGTCTTCAGTTTGGCCAGCGAGACGACATAATAGCCCTCGTCCAAAAGCAGCCGGGAGACGCGCACGTCGGGCGAACTGCCGTTGATGTTGACCAGCCGGTAGCCCTCCTGGTTGAGGTCCCTGAACACCACGGGCAGGCGGCGCGCCAGCGGCGTGTAACCGAGCGCCTCAAAGCCGTCGAAGGTCATGCCGTTGGGCGTCGACTCGGCGACCACGATGTCCCGGAACCCGAGGTGGCGGAACCAATCGGCGACGATCTCCACCTGCTCAACATGGCTGGCGGACAGCGCCACCGCCACATCCGCGCCGAACTGCTGGTTGAACACGACCATGTTGGGCTTGAGCAGGATGCGCCGCCCATGGGCGGCGCGCAGCACCTCGCGCTTCACCAGCTCAAGGGCCCGCAACAGGTTCTCACGGCGGTCCGGCCCGGCCGTCAGCGCCACCGGGCTCAGGGGGCGGCCTTGCTCAGCCCGGGCCGAGCTCAGCCCCAGCAGGCCGCCGGCAAGCCCCAGCGCGCTGTTGCGCAGGAACGCCCTGCGGCTGGTTCGAGGACCCCGCACCATGTCGCCATTCCAACCGCCCGCCGCCCGGTGGGCAACCCGTTTCGTCCCGCCGAAGACGACTTGTGCGGAAAAATTTGCGGAACAAGCCAGGCTGGCGTATCTCTTATCCCGTATGAAGGGTAGCTTGCTTCCATGGCTGCTGGCCCCGGCCCTGCTGTTGGTGAGCGGGTGCGCCACCCGCTACGAGCTGCGGGTGGACGCGCTCAGCGCGGCCGAGGCCCCGGGGCGCGGCCTGACTTATGTGCTGGCGAGCGAGACCGCCGGAGTCGCCGAGGACGACCTGTTTTTCAAGGAAGTGGCCCGCCACCTGCACGCGGTGCTGACGGGACTCGGCTACCAGCCGGCCCCCGCAGGCGCGGCCGCCGACCTGCGCATCGGCGTGGGCGCCTATTTGTCCGCGCCGCTGCTGCGCACCGAAACCACCACCGAACCCGTCTTTGTCGAGACATGGGGCCACAGCCATGTGGTGCGGGTGCCCGTGCTGGACGAGCAGGGCCGCGTGGTGCGCTACGTCACCGCCTCCTACTGGTCGCCGCCCCGCACCACCCTTGCCGGAACCGTGCAGCGCGACCGCCAAGTCACCGTTTTCGACAAGGTGCTGCGCCTGAGTGCGCGCCCGCTGCGGGCCGACGGCTCGACCGGGCCCGAGGCGTGGGTGGTGTCGGTCGCCCTCCGCGGCACGGACACCGACTACCGGGCCGCCTTGCCCTATTTGCTCGTGGCCGCGCGTCCCTGGATCGGCCGGCGCACCGAGGGCGAGGAACGCATCCTCCTGCGCAAGGACGCCCCCGAGGTGCAACAGTTCCGCGCCAGCCTGCCGCATGCCCGATAACCCCGACGAGTGGTTCGACGTCGTCGACGCCCACGACCGCGTGACCGGGCGGGCGCGCCGCGCCGACGTGCACGCCAACGGCTGGCGGCATCGCGCCGTGCACATCCTGGTGGAGCGGGCCGACGGGGCCGTGTTCCTGCAGCGGCGCTCGCTGGGCAAGGACAGCCACCCCGGGCGCTGGGACTCCTCGGCCAGCGGCCACCTCGACAGCGGCGAGGCGTATGCCGACGCCGCCGTGCGCGAGCTGCGCGAGGAGCTCGGGATCGAGCCGCAAGGACCGCTCGAGGAGATCGCCGCCCTGCCGGCCACTCCGGCCACCGGGCAGGAGTTTGTCCGCATCTACCGCACCCGCCACCCGGGACCCTTCCGGCTCAATGCCGCCGAGATCATGGACGGCCGCTGGGTCGCCCCCGCCGCGCTCGAGGCCTGGCTGGCGGCCCGCCCCGACGACTTCGCCCCCTGCTTCCACGAGGTGTGGCGCGCGGCCGCGACGCGGAAGTTCGGTTGACCCTTGGCCGGAACCCCGGTTGCTTCAGCCGGCCCTGGAACGGGAGTTAGCAATCAGCGGCGGGGCCTTGTCGGAACCGCGCGCCCGGGTGGCTCAAACAAGTGGAGCATTACTGGCCCCGCAGGTGGGCGCGGGTGAGCTCGGCGATCAGATAGTCGACGGCCTCGTCGACGGTGTCGACGACGCGGAACAGGTTCAGGTCCTCCGGCGAAATGAGGCCCCACTCGACGAAGGTGTCGAAGCGGATCACCTCGTTCCAGAATTCCGAGCCGAACAGGACGATCGGCAGCCGCTTCTGGACCTTGCGGGTCTGCACCAGCGTCAGGGTCTCGAACAGCTCGTCCATGGTGCCGAAGCCGCCGGGAAACACGATCAGCGCCTTGGCGAGGTAGATGAACCAGTACTTGCGGATGAAGAAGTAGTGGAACTCGAACTTCAGGTTGCGGGTGATGTAGGGGTTGAGCGACTGCTCGAAGGGCAGGCTGATGCCCAGCCCGATGGAGGCGCCGCCCGCCTTGCGCGCCCCCTTGTTGGCGGCCTCCATGATGCCGGGGCCGCCCCCCGAGCACACGATGAAGCGCCGCCGCTTGTCCGGCAGCGACATGGACCACTGGGTCATGCGCCGCGCCAGCTGCAGCGCGTGGTCGTAATAGGGCGCGTTGCGCAGGTTGGCCCGCGCCAGCTGCAGCTCGCGCTTCTCCGCGGCGGACAGGCGCCGCTTGCCGGCCAGGCGCTGCTCGAGCGCGGCGAGCCGGCTGCGCGCCTCCTCGGGCGGCAGGGTGCGCGCCGAGCCGAAGATCACGATGGTGTCCTGGATGTTCTCCTGCCGGAAGCGGCGCTCGGTCTCCTCGAGCTCGCACAGGATGCGGATTTGCCGCGCCTCGGGGCTGTTGAGGAACTCCAGGTTCTTGTAGGCCTTGGGCGGCCACGGGGTGGCGGATGCGTCTGTCATGGTAATTCAATTGCAACGCGCGGTTCAGCGGGCGCGGTCGTGCCTGCCGAAGCCGAGGAAGGCGCGCCGCGGGGCGGCGGCCGGGCCGTCCTCCGGCCCGGCAAGGGGCAGCTCGACCCGCACGGTGTGGAGGTCCTCGCCCGGCGCCTCCACCGCCCGCCACTGGCGGAACAGCGCCAGCATCGGCGTGTTGTCGCGGTCGACCTGGGCCCACAGGCGCTCGAGCCCGCGCCGGCGGGCGATCTCGACCATGCGTTCCAGCAGCGCGCGCGCCATGCCGAGGCGGCGCCGGTTTTCCGCGACCACGAACGCCATCTCGGCGCCCTTGCCGTCCTTGTCCAGGTAGTAGCGGCCGACCGCGCGGATCACCTGGCGCGGGCCCTGCAGCTCGACGATCGCCAGCGCCAGGTCGCGGTTCTGGTCCACCCCGACCAGCTCGAAGGCGCGCTCCCGGCTCATGCGGGTGACCGTGAAGCCGTAGCGGCGCAGGACGGTTTCCTCCGTGTGCGAGTAGAAGAACTCCTGCAGGCGGCGGTCGTCGGCCGGCCCGAGCGGGCGCAGGATGTAGTCGCGGCCGTCGCGCAGCGCGAGCCGGCGCGCCGGGATGCCGTGCGCGGTGTCCTGCCACGGCGGGGGCAGCTGGAAGTAGGCCGGCACCAGGTGGTGTTCGCGGGCGCCCCGCAGCAGCTCCTCCCGGAAGTCGGGGTGGGCCACTTGGATCAGCTCCTGCACGCGCTCCTGCACGGTGCGGCCGCGCAGGGTGGCGATGCCGTACTCGGTGACGATGAAGTGGACGTCGGCGCGGTGGCAGCCCACGCCCGTCCCGGCCGGCAGCTCCGCCACCAGGGAGGACTGGCGGGTCCCGTCCTCGCCGATCCGCGTCGCGGGCAGCGCGATCACCGGCCGCCCGCCCCGGCTCATGGCCGCGCCGCGCACGAAGTCGACCAGCGAGCCGACGCCGCCGCGGAACCGGCCCCGGACCGCGTCGGCGACCGCCTGGCCGGTGAGGTCGCACAGCAGCGCGCGGTTGACCGCGACCATGCGGTCGTTGCGCGCGATCGACAGCGGGTTGTTGGTGAAGTCGACCGGGCGGAACTCGAAATGCGGGTTGTCGTTGAGAAATTGATACAACTCGGACGAGCCGAGCGCGTGGGCGGCGACGGCCTTGCCCGGCAGGAGGGTCTTGCGCGAGTTGTCCACCACCCCCGCCTGGAACAGCCCCATGACCGCGTCCCCGACCGTCTCGGCATGGATGCCCAGCCGGCGGTGGCCGCGCAGCGCCGCCGCCAGGCCGGCCCCGACCGGCCCGGTGCCGAACTGCAGCGTGTCGCCGTCGTTGACCAGCTGCGCCGCGTATTCGCCGATCTGGCGGAACACCGCGTCCTGCCAGGGCGGCGGCAGCTCGGCCAGCGGCGCCTCGCGCTCGAGCGCGTGGTGAATCCGGGAGATGTGGATGTGGCTGAGGCCGCCGGTGCGCGGCACGCGCGGGTTGACCTGGGCGATGACGACCCGGGCGGTCTCGAGGGCGGCCGGCGTCCACTCCACCGTCGGCCCGAGCGAGCAGTAGCCCCAGGCGTCGGGCGGGCTGACCATGATCAGGGCGGCGTCCACGCGCAGGGTGCCGTCGCGCAGCAGCGCGGGTATGTCCGAGTAATGGGCGGGCGTGTAGTCGGCCAGCCCCTCGTTGACCATGCGGCTGAGCGCCGCGTCCAGGTAGAAGGCGTTGACCTTGAGGTGGGGGCGGTACGCCGGCTCCAGCCAGGGCGCCGGCGGCAGCGCCAGCCCCTGCAGCAGCTCGAGGTCGCCGATGTCCTTGACGTGCCGCAGCAGGTCTTCCATCAGCGCCACCGGACAGCCCGCCCCCGAGGCCAGGTGCAGCCGCATGCCCGGGCGCAGGCAATTGCGCCAGTCGGGCGGCGGCGGCAGGGCGGCGCGGGGTTCCATGGCGGGGATCGTCGGACGGATCGGCTGCCGCTGCAATCCTAAGCGGAGCGCCGCAGAAACTGTTCCGGGGTGATTGCCGGCACCGGGGAGGCCTTGTAGTCGGCGGTGTTGCGGGTGACAATCCAGTCGGCGTCCCACGCCAGCGCGGCGCTGCCCAGCATTTCCTCCACCAGCGACCCGCCGCTCCGGCCCTCGGACGCCAGCAGCGACTCGATCAGCCCCGAGACCGTCGTCTTGCGCTGCCGCGCCAGCCGCCGCGCCCGCGCGTGCACCTCCGGATCGATCGTGATGGTCGCGCGCTTCTTCATCAGGTATGCATTCCCCCCGGACTATGCACATTGTCAAGCGGGGGGCAGCCCGCCGGGCCGAGGCGACGGATGCCATTCCGGCGGCGCCTTTCAAACATGGACTGCCGGGGGGATAACTCCTTGCAGGGTGCCGTTCCGGATGATTGAAACAGCCCAATCATGCGGCGGCGGGCTGTTTTGTGGATGTTTGGCATGGCCTTGGTGTGCGGAGCCGCCGGGGCTGCGGACCCAGAGGAGGGGGTGACGGAGCTGCCGGCGCTGGCGGTGATCGCGCAGACGGGGGCGGCGCCGCTGAGCGTGGAGCTGGACCCGCGGGCGCCGGCGCAGCCGATCCCGGCGCAGGACGGGGCGGACATCCTGCGGGCGATCCCCGGCTTCAGCGTCATCCGCAAGGGCGGGACCGACGGCGACCCGGTGCTGCGCGGCATGGCCGGCTCGCGGCTGGGCATCCTGATCGACGGCGAAACGATTTTGGGCGGCTGCGGCATGCGCATGGACCCGACGACCGCCTATGTCTTTCCGCAGACGCTGGACCGGGTGACCGTGCTGAAGGGTCCGCAGACGGTGCTGCACGGGCCGGGCGCCTCGGCCGGGGTGGTGCTGTTCGAGCGGATGCCCCGCGGCTATCCGGTCGCCGCGCTGGAAGGCGGCGCCGCGCTGACGCTGGGCGCGTTCGCGCGGCGCGACGGCGCGCTGGAGCTGCGCGGCGGCGACCCGCGGGTCCAGTTCCAGTTGCTGGCGGCCGGCTCGGAGTCCGGCGACTACCGGGACGGCGACGGGCGGCGGGTCGCCTCCGCCTACCGGCGCTGGAGCCTCAACGGCGCGCTCGGCTGGACGCCCGGCCGGCGCACCCTCGTCGAGCTGACGGGCGTGCGCAGCGACGCCGAGGCGGCGTACGCCGACCGCGCCATGGACGGCGTCGCCTTCGCGCGCCACAACCTCGGCCTGCGCCTGCGCCACGCCCCGGGGAACGGGCCGGTCGAGGTCCTGGAGGTGAAGGTGTTTTTTAACTACATCGACCACGTGATGGACAATTACACGCTGCGGCCGTTCGCGCCGACCGCGCTGATGCCGCACCCGGCCGTCTCCAACCCGGACCGCGAGACCTGGGGCGGGCGGGCCGCCGTCACGCTCGCGCCGGGCGACGCCTTCCGGCTGACCGCCGGGCTGGAGCACCAGGCCAACCGCCACACCCTGCGCCGCACCCGGAACCAGGACGCCAGCCCCTACCAGGCCCTGCCGCGGCTCGAGGACGCGACGTTCGCGCTGTGGGGCGCCTTCGCCGAGGGGACCTGGCGGCCGCGCGCCGACACCCGCCTGGTCGGCGGCCTGCGGCTCGACGCGTGGGCGGCGGAGGACGCGCGCGCCACCATCGCCGTCGGCATGGCGGACCTGCCCAACCCGACCGCCGGGCACCGGCGCCACAGCGCGCTGCCGTCGGGCTTCCTGCGGCTCGAGCGCGACCTCGGCGCGGGCACCGCCGTCCACGCCGGGCTCGGCCACACCCGCCGCTTCCCCGACTACTGGGAGCTGTTCAACAAGGAGGCGCCCGACAGTATCAGCGCTTTCCATACAAGCCCCGAGCGGACCACCCAGCTCGACGTCGGGCTGACGCGCCGCGCCGGCCCGCTCACCGCCTCGGTCGCGGTGTTCGCCAACCGCGCCGAAGATTTCATCCTGATCGAGTCGCAGTTCGCCAAGCCGGCGGTGGGCGGCGCGCGCGCCGCGACGGTGGCGCGCCCGGTCGACACGCGCGCCTTGGGCGGGGAGGGGACCCTCGGCTGGCGCATCGCGCCGCGCTGGCTGGCCGAGGCCGCGCTCGCGTACACGCGCGGCGACAACCGCACCGACGGGCTGCCGCTGGCGCAGCAGCCGCCGCTCGAGGGTCGCCTCAGCCTGCGCCACACCGCGCCCAAATGGTCGGCCGGCGCGCTGCTGCGCCTGGTCGCCCGCCAGGAACGCCACGCGCTCAACCAGGGCAACATCGTCGGCCAGGACCTCGGGCCGACCCCCGGGTTCGCCGTGCTGTCGCTCAACGCCGCGTGGCGCCCGGCCCCGCGGTTCCGCATCACCGCCGGCGTCGACAACGTCCTCGACAAGGCCCACGCCGAGCACCTCAGCCGCGCCGGCGCGCCGGTCGCCGGCTTCCCGCCCCCGGCCGCGCGCGTCACCGAGCCCGGCCGCGGCTGGTGGGTCGCGGGCGGCGCCTCGTTTTAGACCGTGCCGCGGGCCCGCAGGTGGTAGAGGGCGTAGCCGGCGAGCAGGTTGGGCAGCAGGCGCACGGGGGTGCGCCAGTCGCCGCGCAGGAACACGGTATTGGCGATGTGGATACCCTTGGCGGCGGCGAAGGCGTTGAAGGCGCGGACGGTGACGGGGTTGTGGGGCGCGGCGGCGTCCCAGGTCTTCGGGAAGACCTCGTTGACGGGCAGCCCGCCGCTGCGCAGGGCGTGCCAGCGGTTCAGCCAGAACCCGTGGTTGACGAAGCCGACGGCGACGTTGGCGGCCACGCGCAGGGCCTCGAGGATGAGGGCGCCGGGCTGGTGCAGCTCCTGCACGGTGCGGGAGAGCACGACCCAGTCGAAGAACCGGTCGGGGAATTCCGGCAGCAGGGCGGCGGCGTCGCCGTGGTAGACGGGGACGCCGCGGCGCACGCAGGCCTGCACCTTGGCGAGGTCGGTGTCGACCCCGAGCACGCGGGCGCCGCGGGAATGCAGCAGGTGCTCGAGCAGGATGCCGCGGCCGCAGCCGGCGTCGAGGACGCGCTGGCCGGGCTGGATCCAGCCGGAGATGATCTGCAGGTCGGTCTCGCGTTTGATGTGGGTGCGCGGCATGGCGGGGCGTTCAGGCGGCGAGGAAGTCGCGCACGAGCTGGTACAGCTCGGGGGCGTGGACCAGGAAGCTGTCGTGGCCGAGGGTCAGGCTCAGCTCGGCGTAGCTGGCCTCGCGGCCGCAGCGCAGCAGGGCGTGCACGATGGCGCGGTTCTGCGCGGGCGGGAACAGCCAGTCGCTGGTGAAGGCGACCACCAGCGTGCGCGACTCGATGCGGCCGAGCTGGTCCTCGAGCCGGCCGGTCTCGCCGTGCAGGTCGAAACGGTCGAGCGCCTTGGTGAGGTACAGGTAGGAATTGGCGTCGAAGCGGTTGATGAAGCTCTGCCCCTGGTGGCGCAGGTAGCTTTCGACCTTGAACTCGGCGTCGAACAGCGAGCGCGCGCCCGCGCGGCTGATCTTGCCGCGGCCGAATTTCTCCTCGAGGCCGGCGTCGCTCAGGTAGGTGATGTGCGCCATCATGCGCGCGACCGCGAGGCCGACCTTGGGGCCCTGTCCCTCGGGGTAGGCGCCGCCCTGCCATGCGGGGTCCTGCATGATGGCGAGGCGCCCGACCTCGTTGAAGGCGATCGCCTGGGCGTTCTGGCGCGCGGTGGTGGCCATCGGGATCAGTTTCCTCGCGAACCCGGGCCAGTTGACGCCCCATTGCAGCACCTGCATGCCGCCCATCGAGCCGCCGATCACGGCGTACAGCGACTCCAGCCCGAGGCCGCGGGTGACCAGCAGGTGCTGGGCGCGCACCATGTCGTTGATCGAGACCAGCGGGAAGTCGAGGTTGTAGGGCGCCCCGGTGCGCGGATTGATCGACTTCGGCCCGGTGGAGCCCTGGCAGCCCCCAAGGCAGTTGCTGCAGATGACGAAGTATTTGCCGGTGTCCACCGCCTTGCCCGGCCCGATCAGGTTGTTCCACCAGCCGGGCTTGCGGTCCCGCACCGAGTGGATGCCGGCGCAATGGTGGTCGCCGCTGAGGGCGTGGCAGATCAGGATGGCGTTGGACCGGTCGGCGTTGAGGCGCCCGTAGGTCTCGTAGCGCAGGGTGAATCCCGGCAGCTCGTCGCCGCTGTCGAACGCGAACGGCTCCGGCCAGTGGAAATCCTGCCACTGGACCAGGCCCACTTCACCGGGCTGTTGTTCGGTTGTTGTGGTCGGCGGCTCCAGCATGCCCGGTCATCGCAAACAAGAAAGGTTTGTCGCTAATCTGAGTGTATCCACAGGGCTGTTCTGCTGCAAACAGGCGCGGAGCGCCGCGCGATCGATAGCCGTGGTCGACCCCGCGAAGCCCGCAGGGCGAAGTGGGGGAGGCCACGGTTGCCGGGCCCTTGGCGTTTCAAGCCGCGGCAGCGGCGCCCGAATCGCGCGTGATGCAGCTCCGGCCGACGGTATTCGGGCGGCGCTACGCGCCTTGATAATCCGAAAAATCCTCTCCCACCGTGGCCTCGCTCGCCCTCCTGCGCGCTGCGCGCTCCGGATGTCGAGCTTCGACCACGGCTAGGGTAGTCCGGCCCGACGGGCCTTCCCGGCCAAGCTTTCACGCGTGGGATCACCCGGTCCACCCGCTCGAAATAGCGAAGAACCATAAGAAAACTCCTCAATCGGCCCGCGCCAGGCGTTCAAGCACCTTCCGGAAGGCGGCAGCGTGGGCGGGGATATTGTCGAACACGCTTTGCGCGAGCGCCTCGATATAGGCGTGCGAGGTGCGGTTGCGGTCCTCCACTGAGAGCAGCAGTTGGGTTGCCAAGGATTCATCGACGGCGCCAATCCGGAACAGGGCCCGGTAACATCCGCGGGGATGGTTCTCCTCGATGGATTCGTTTGTCCGGAGCCAGTCCGACACCGCCTTCCAAAGTGCTTCGCTAGTGTATTCAAAGCGCTGGATCGTGGCGTCACGGACGATCACCGAGTAAGGCTCGCGCAAAACCGCTTCCAGGCTGGCCAGGGCCGCCTCGGCGCGCCTCAGTTTTTCCATACGACGCCCTCCCTGCGAATGCGCTCCCGCAGCGCCTCCGACGCCTCGTTCCAGTCCACCAGGTCAACTCTGTGGATGATAAAGGGCGAGTTCTCCAGCGCCTCGGCGAAGGCCAGCCGCTCCCGTGCCGAGTATCCGGGCTTGGGGATGACCGCGAGGTCGAAGTCGCTGCGCCGCCCGGCCGTGCCGCGGGCGCGTGAGCCGAACAAAACCAGGGTTGCATGCCGCAGCAGCTGTTGCGCGCTCTGCTTGATCGCCGCCTCAGCCCGCCGCACTGCTTCAGCCGCCTGATCCATGCGTTTTGTTAAACGCCGCCGCCGCCTGCGGGTCAAGTCCAGCATGACCGCCTTCGTCCCCGGCGCCGCGGCTGACAGCCGCCGCGACAGGGACGTCGCTCAGGCGCGCAGGACTTTCTCGGTCTCCGGGTCGAACAGGTGCGCCTTGTCCATGTCGAAGTACAGCTCCACGCCCTGGTTGATGTCGTACTTGTCGCCGGAGCGGACCTTGGCGATGAAGCTGTGGGCGCCGCTGTCGAGGTAGAGGTAGGTCTCGGCCCCCATGGGCTCGGAGACGTCCACTTTGGAGCCGGCGCAGCGCTCGGGATGGGCGTCGGGGACGGTGAGGGCGTCGGCGATGTCCTCGGGGCGGATGCCGAGCACCACCATCTTGCCGATGCGCGGGGCGCCGGCCACGGCCAGCTTGTCGGTGAGGCGCAGGCGGATCGGCCGGCCCTTGTCGTTGGCCTCGGTGAACCAGGTCTTGCCCGACTCGACCGACAGGGTGCCGCGCAGGAAATTCATCGGCGGGCTGCCGATGAACCCCGCCACGAACATGTTGTCCGGGTGGTTGTACAGCTCCAACGGCTCGGCCACCTGCATGATGTCGCCGTCCTTCATCACGCAGATGCGGTCGCCCATGGTCATCGCCTCCACCTGGTCGTGCGTGACGTAAATCATGGTCGCCCCCAGCCGCGCGTGCAGCTTCGAAATCTCCGTGCGCATCGACACCCGCATCTTGGCGTCGAGGTTCGACAGCGGCTCGTCGAACAGGAACACCTTCGGGTTGCGCACGATGGCCCGGCCGACGGCGACCCGCTGGCGCTGGCCGCCGGACAGCGCCTTGGGCTTGCGGTCGAGCAGCTCCTGGATGCCGAGGATTTCCGCCGCCTCCTGCACCCGGCGCGAAATCTCCTCCTTCGGCCGCTTCGCCAGCTTCAGCCCGAACGCCATGTTGTCGAACACCGTCATGTGCGGGTACAGCGCGTAGTTCTGGAACACCATCGCGATGTCCCGGTTCTTCGGCTGCACGTTGTTGACCACCCGCCCGCCGATCAGGATTTCCCCGTCCGTGATCTCCTCGAGCCCCGCGATCATCCGCAGCGTCGTCGACTTGCCGCACCCCGACGGGCCCACCAGCACCATGAACTCCCGGTCCCGGATGTCCAAATTGATCTTCTTCACCGCCATGAAGGCGGGGTTCTTCCCCGAGGCGGGGTACACTTTCACCAGGTCGCGCAGGTTGACTTCGGCCATGCCCGAATCCCTACCATAGTTCTTGCCGGAAAAGATACCGCAAATTACGGATTTAATCATGGAATTTGCGACACTCACGGGGCGCGTCGCCCTGCTGCTGGGGCGGCCGCTGCTGGCGCGCATGGCGGAGGGGCTGGCGCCGCTGGCCGGCCCGGAGCGGGATTTCGGGGTGGTGGACCCGGCGGCCGGGCCGGCGGCGGTGCTCGAGCAATTGCTGGATTGGCAACCAGCCGGGGTGATCATGGAGCACCTCGAGGAATTGACGGAGGCGGTGGCCAGCCTCGGGGTGCCGGTGGTGGTGGTGATGGCCGACCTGCTCATGGAGGGCGTGGGCGTGGTCAACGTGGATGACGCCGCTGTCGGCCGGCTGGCCGCCGGGCACCTGTGGGACCGGGGGCTGCGCCGCTTCGGCTGCCTCGGCGTCGAGGGGACGCAGGCG